>OKVU01000007.1_pt1 | contig 201575 bp, 180 predicted proteins | sample 1606901 | NCBI WGS metagenome assembly OKVU01 (sample SAMN03281017, study PRJEB24777) | human gut metagenome | isolation source: fecal sample PR221 from 1 month old male Chinese infant, caesarean... | reverse complement strand
GATTTTCCCGGCGCAAAAAGACCTGGTTAACGTAGCAAACATGCGTCACCTGTGGATTGTTCCCGAATCTATCCCATTCGCATGGCGAAGAGACGGCCATTAAGACAACCGGCCCCGGTTGGGGCCATAGGGATCACCATGATTACTGAGCGACCCATAACAGCCAAACAGGCCGCTGAATTACTCCTGGTTTCGGCGCGCACCATTTATCGGCTGATTGATTCCGGGCAACTGGCGGGCCAGAAAATCGGGAACAAATACCGCACAACAGATGTTGCATGTATTGCGTATTTAAAAACCCCGCGCGATCCTGTTGTCGCGAACGCGGGTGAACATAACGAGGACAAATTATGTCAATCACCCAACGGGGCGGAGTTTGGCACTGTCATTTCTTTACGCCGTCAGGAAAAAGAGTTAGGCGATCTCTTGGTACGGGGGACAAGAAACAGGCGCAGGAACTCCACGACAAGTTAAAGGCCGAAGCGTGGCGTGTGGATCAGATTGGTGATTTGCCTGCGCGTACCTTTGAAGAATGCTGTATTCGGTGGCTGCGGGAAAAAGAGCACAAGCGGTCACTGGATGATGACAGAACAAAGATTGAATTCTGGCTACAGTACTTTGCGGGACGGGATGTTTCGAAGATTACGGCAGAGGAAATACAGGAAGCCGTAAATGGGATGATCAACAGGAAGCATCGGCAGGTATGGGAAAGTAAGCGTGATGCGGCATTGCGCAGGGGGAATGAGGTTCCGGCATACCAGCCTAAGCCAGTTTCCCCGGCAACAAAGGCACAGCATCTTTCGTTCATCCGGTCCCTGCTACGTGCCGCCGCGAATGACTGGGGATGGATTAAAACAGCACCTGTAGTGAAAACACGTAAGCCGATCAGTAAACGTATTCGCTGGCTGACCCGGGAAGAGGCTGAGCGTTTGATTGAATGTATGCCGGATAGCATAAAGCCTGTTGTGGTATTTGCGCTGGCAACCGGCCTGCGCCGCTCCAATATTATTGATCTGGAGTGGCAGCAGGTCGATATGCAGAGAAAAGTGGCATGGGTAAATCCGGAGAACGCAAAGGCGGGCAAGGCTATTGGCGTCGCTCTTAATGATACCGCATGCCGGGTATTACGTGATCAGATTGGAAAGCATTCGCGGTGGGTTTTCGTCCATACGAAAGCAAAACACCGGCCAGACGGGACGCTAACCCCGCAGGTCAGAAAAATGCGCGTTGATGATAACAACGCCTGGAATGCCGGGTTGAAGAAAGCAGGAATTGAGGACTTTCGATTTCACGACCTGCGACACACCTGGGCGAGTTGGTTAATACAGTCCGGCGTCCCGTTGTCCGTTTTACAGGAAATGGGCGGCTGGGAAAGTATCGAAATGGTGCGTCGATACGCTCACCTCGCGCCGAACCATTTAACCGAGCACGCACGGAAAATAGATGCCATTTTTGGCAATAACGACACAAATACGACACAGGGAGGAAATCAGGCAGGATTGAAATTAGCGTAACTCATTGATTTGAAATGGTACGCCCTACAGGGTTCGAACCTGTGACCTACGGCTTAGAAGGCCGTTGCTCTATCCAGCTGAGCTAAGGGCGCACTGATATCCCTTACGGGAGAGTTGCGGATCGGGATTATACGGTCAACACCTGTCGAGTCAATGACTTTGCTCTCAGATGCTCGCGAAGTGAGCACCATTGCGCACTTTCACCGCCCTGCCTTTACGCACGAAACATAAACGGTAACTGACAGCGCCGCCCACTTCTGACAAAATATACACATCCCCACTTCTTTTTAGTTACAGATGGAATCTTCTCTCTGATGGCAGCAAAGATTATAGATGGTAAAACGATTGCGCAGCAGGTGCGCTCTGAGGTTGCTGAAAAGGTGAAAGCCCGCCTGGCAGCCGGAAAACGCGCCCCTGGTCTGGCCGTTATCCTCGTCGGTAGCAACCCTGCGTCGCAGATTTATGTCGGCAGCAAACGCAAAGCGTGTGAAGAGGTGGGTTTCATCTCCCGCTCCTACGATTTGCCGGAAACCACCACCGAAGCCGAACTGCTGACGCTTATCGACAAGCTCAATGCCGATAACGAAATCGACGGTATTCTGGTTCAGTTACCGCTGCCTGCCGGTATCGATTATGTCAAAGTGCTGGAACACATTTCGCCGGATAAAGACGTCGACGGTTTCCACCCGTATAACGTTGGCCGCCTGTGCCAGCGTGCGCCGCGTCTGCGTCCGTGCACCCCGCGCGGTATCGTGACGCTGCTTGAGCGTTACAACATTGATACCTACGGCCTGAACGCCGTAGTCATCGGCGCATCTAACATCGTCGGTCGCCCGATGAGCATGGAGCTGCTGCTGGCCGGTTGCACCACCACCGTGACCCACCGTTTCACCAAAAATCTGCGTCACCATGTGGAAAACGCCGATCTTCTGGTCGTTGCGGTCGGCAAACCAGGCTTTATTCCTGGCGAGTGGATCAAAGAAGGCGCCATCGTGATTGATGTTGGCATCAACCGTCTGGAAAGCGGCAAAGTGGTTGGCGATGTGGTTTACGAAGACGCCGCCGCGCGTGCCTCGTATATCACGCCGGTGCCGGGCGGTGTAGGCCCGATGACCGTCGCAACCCTGATTCAGAACACACTACAGGCGTGCGAAGAGTACCACGACGTGGAGAAAGCATAAGATGGCAACATTCTCACTGGGCAAGCATCCGCACGTTGAACTGTGCGATCTGCTGAAACTGGAAGGCTGGAGCGAAAGCGGCGCGCAGGCGAAGATCGCTATCGATGACGGTCTGGTCAAGGTCGACGGCAAGGTCGAAACCCGTAAGCGTTGCAAGATCGTTGCCGGGCAAACCGTTGTATTTCAGGGACAAAGCGTCACCATAGTCGCCTGACATCCTTTCTACAGGCCCGTTCACCGGGCCTGTTTCCCTCCCCATTTCCCTTAGTGTCCGCACGGTCAATAATTGATCGCCTTCAAATAATCACATTTTGCTATGACCGAAAGTGAAATTTCAGTTGCGGAGAAGAATCGCTTCTAACACGATAAGTAGAACGTTTTACTAGAACGTTCTACTCACAATAAATGTGCGTATTTCGCGCAACAAAAAAGCCTGGATTCGGGGGAATCACACGATGAATGTGTTATCAGGGTTTATTAAATCACTCTCAAAGTTGTCCATGATTGGGCGTGCGTTAATGCTGCCCATCTCATTACTGCCGGCCGCCGGTCTGCTGCTGGCGTTTGGCGATAAGTTTCATTTACCGCTGATGATGAATGCCGGTGGGGTTATTTTCGATAACCTGCCGCTGCTGTTCGCCATCGGCTCGGCGGTTGGTCTGGCCTCTGAATCCGGAATTGCCGCCCTTTCTGCGGCCGTGTCGGTGTTTGTCACCAACATTACCATCAGCACCGTGCTATCGATTACGCCGGAAATGGCTTCACAGGGCGGGAAATATGCGATGGTGGTCGGTATCCCGTCGCTGCAAATGGGGGTGTTTGGCGGCTTAATCTGCGGCATCCTCGCAGCCTGGTGCTATAACCGCTTCCACACCATGCAGTTACCTGAATTTTTGGGCTTCTTCTCCGGTAAGCGTTTTGTCGCCATCGCCACCGCGTTTATGTCGTTTATTCTCGGCCTGCTGCTGCCCTACGTCTGGCAACATATCCAGGCGGGCATTGACGCGCTCTCCGTTATCGTTAACGGCGATAATCAGGCAGCCTCAACCTTTATCTTTGGCCTGACAGAACGTGCGCTAATCCCGCTCGGTCTGCACCATATCTGGTATCCGTCGTTCTGGTACTCCTTTGGTGACTACACCACTCAGGCAGGCCAGGTTATCCACGGCGACCAGACAATCTGGTTCAAAATGCTGGAAGAAGGCACCAAGTCATTCAGTAGCGACACCTATCAGAACGCCGGCAAATTCATGCAGGGCGAATTCCCGCTGATGCTGTTCGCACTGCCTGCCGCCTGTCTGGCGATGTACCACGAAGCGCATACCAAAAACAAAAAAATCGCTGCGGGTATTCTCTTCTCCGCCGCGCTGACCTGCTTCTTAACGGGCATCACTGAGCCGGTCGAATTTACCTTTATCTTTGTCGCGCCGATTCTGTATGTGTTCAATGCGATCATGGCGGGCCTGGCCTACATGTCCATGTACCTGATGCATGCGCATATCGCGAAGTCGTTCTCAGCCGGTCTTATCGACTACATTTCGTTTGGTATTCTGCCGTCGTTTAATGGCTATGAGACAAACTACCTGAATGCGGTGATCATTGGCGTGCCGATGGCGCTGATCTACTACTTTACTTTCCGCTTTGTTATCCGTCGCTTTGATGTCAAAACACCGGGCCGTACCGAAGTGTCTGCGGACGCGAAAGACAAAACGGACGAGGAGCTGGTTACCGAGATTGTTGACCTGCTGGGCGGGGCGAAAAACATTGATTCCGTTGGTTCTTGTATTACCCGCCTGCGTATTGAAGTGCTGGACGGCAGCCAGGTGAATAAAGAAGGACTTAACGGTGTGGGCGCACGCGGCGTGGTCTTTGTCGGGGATAAAGGCGTGCAGGTGATCTTCGGCGCCAGAGCCCAGTTTATTGCTCAGGCTATGGCGACATCGCTTGGCAAATAACCTTGTGCTGGTAAGGTGAAATAAGTCTCCTGTATTTATGCAGGAGGCTTTACTATTTCTGACTGATTATTCTGTACTTTCAGGGAGCACGATTGAAAAAGGTCAGCATCATTGATGTCGCTAAACTGGCGGGCGTTTCGGTTTCAACCGTCTCTCTGGTGTTGCGCCAAAAGGGAAAAATCTCCGATGCCACCATCGAGAGAGTTCAGTCGGCTATCAATGAGCTGGGATATGTGCACAACGTCGCGGCCGCTAATCTGCGCGCCAATACCTCGAACCTGATTGGCCTGATCTTGCGTGATTTCAGCGACAGCTTTTCCATCAAGGTGATGGCGAGCATTGTCCAGGAGCTGGAACGTAAGGGCTATATGGTCTTCCTGGGGCAGCCGCTGGATGATCATGAGCACCTGGAACGCTGCCTGCTCTCTTTTAAGCAACAGGGCGTAGCGGGCGTGATATATCTCTCATCGGATCCCCTTAATCCGCATTTACCGGAAAAAATCAGCCAGTGTCCGCTGCCGATGGTGGTAGTGTCCCAATCCATGCCTGCCGAGAGCTGCAATCTGGTGATGCGCGATAGCCGCCAGGCCGCAAGCCTTGCCACGCGCTACCTTATCGAACGCGGGCATCGCAGCATCGCCTATATCGGCGGTCTGGAAAAAGACCTGGTACGCCACCAGCGTTTGTTGGGCGTACACAGCGCCCTCAAGCAATACGGTATGGTGCTACGCGATGAGTATGCTCCCGCCTGCAGTGAATCGACTGAATCAGCCAGCCTGGCAACGCGTCATTTGCTTGAAAAAAACAACACCATCACCGCCCTGCTATGCCATTCGCCGAACGCGGTGATTGGCTCTATCAGCGGTATTCATCAGGTGGGGCGCACCATCGGTAAAGATGTCTTTCTGACGCAACAGGTGGCGCTGATAGGCTTCGAGGATATGCTCCACGTGAACCTCACCTCCCCCTCTTTTACCTATGTTTCGTCGGCCAGTGAAGAGGCGGGCCGTCAGGCTGCGGGGCTGATTATACGTAAGCTGAAAGAGCCAGATTTGCTGACGCAGACGATTACCCTCTCCGGGCAACTGGTGGTGCGGGAATCCGCATAATAAAGCGAGTATTGGCCCGCATTTTTAATGGATGCATGCACTGAGTCATTCGCGTTGTATTACGGCGGCAGCATTCGCCACATCCCCCATTTTTTCAGGTGTCATGGCGCACTCTGCCGGATAAGTCACCCTGCGTATCAGACCGGATATTTCGGTTTCGGCATGCCCCTGAAAAATATCGCCCCTCTTTATGCAACAGACCAACTATCAGAAAACGCTGATGTTAATTTCCTGCCGCATCGCAAAAATAATTTTTTCTTTATTCCCTGACTTTTCAGAAAACACACATCCGGCGATGTAAGCCGTCTCGTTTATACTCTTTTCTTTTGTTCAAGGACTGACAATGCCAACCGTTATTACTCACGCCGCCGTACCACTTTGCCTGGGATTGGGACTGGGCAACAAGGTGATTCCCAGGGGATTATTGCTGGCAGGCGTTGCCCTTGCGATGTTGCCGGATGCCGATGTGCTGGCATTCAAATTTGGCGTGGCGTACGGCAATGTGTTTGGTCATCGCGGCTTCACCCATTCGCTGTTATTCGCCTTTGTAGTGCCGATTCTGGTGACATGGCTGGGGCGACGCTGGTTTAAAGCGAGCCTGATGCGCTGCTGGGCTTTTTTGACTGTCTCATTGCTGTCGCACAGTTTGCTGGATTCGATTACCACCGGCGGCAAAGGGGTCGGCTGGCTTTGGCCGTGGTCAGATGAACGCTTTTTTGCGCCCTGGCAGGTGATTAAGGTCGCGCCTTTTGCCCTGTCGCGGTATATGACGCCTTACGGGCATCAGGTGATCATTTCGGAATTGCTGTGGGTGTGGGTGCCGGGGCTCATTCTGATGGGCGTGCTGTGGCACTGGCGGTCCCGATAACTCAGGCGGCGTAACCGCCTTATCCGCTGTGGCGAGAGGGGAACATCGCGTTCCCCTCAGGAGCAGTAATTACTTACGGCGCCAGGTCGTACCCTGTGGGCCATCTTCCAGCACAATGCCCATCTCATTAAGACGGTCGCGCGCCGCATCTGCTGCTGCCCAGTCTTTCGCTTTACGCGCATCCAGACGCTGTTGAATCAACGCTTCAATCTCAGCCACTTCGCTATCATCTGCCTGCGCACCGCTTTGCAGGAACGCATCGGGATCTTGTTCCAGCAGCCCCAGCACAGAAGAGAGCTTACGCAGATGCGAGGCCAGCGCATTCGCCGCCGCCATATCTTCTGATTTCAGGCGATTCACTTCACGCGCCATATCAAACAGCACCGAATAGGCTTCCGGCGTGTTGAAGTCATCGTTCATGACCTCAATAAAGCGCGCTTCAAACGCCTCGCCACCGGCCGCCGCAACAGACCTGTCGGTACCGCGCAGCGCGGTATACAGACGTTCCAGCGCTGAACGCGCCTGCTTGAGATTCTCTTCGCTGTAGTTCAACTGGCTGCGATAGTGGCCGGACATCAGGAAGTAGCGAATAGTCTCGGCGTCGTAATATTTGAGCACATCACGGACGGTAAAGAAGTTACCCAGCGATTTGGACATCTTCTCGCGATCGACCATCACCATGCCGGAGTGCATCCAGTAGTTCACATACTCGCCGTCATGGGCGCAGGTTGACTGGGCAATTTCGTTTTCATGGTGCGGGAACATCAGATCAGAACCGCCGCCATGAATATCGAAATGGTTGCCCAGTTGTTTGCAGTTCATCGCGGAACATTCAATGTGCCAGCCCGGACGCCCTTCGCCCCACGGCGAGGTCCAGCTCGGCTCGCCCGGCTTAGACATCTTCCACAGCACGAAGTCCATCGGGTTACGCTTCACGTCAACGACGTCTACGCGCGCCCCCGCCTGCAACTGGTCGAGATCCTGGCGCGACAACTGACCGTAGTTCGGGTCCGTCGGCACAGAGAACATCACGTCGCCATTGTCAGCAACATAGGCGTGACCACGCGCGATCAACTGTTCAGTGATTTCGATGATCTCATGAATATGGTGCGTCGCACGCGGTTCCATGTCCGGGCGCAGAATATTGAGGGCATCAAAATCTTTGTGCATTTCCGCGATCATTCGGTCAACCAGCGCCACAAAGCTTTCGCCGTTTTCATTGGCGCGTTTGATAATTTTGTCGTCAATATCGGTAATATTGCGCACGTATTTCAGCTTATAGCCGATAAAACGCAGGTAGCGAGCGACCACATCAAACGCCACGAAAGTACGGCCATGACCAATATGACAGAGATCGTAAACAGTGATACCACACACGTACATGCCGACTTCCCCGGCATGGATAGGTTTGAATTCCTCTTTTTGGCGCGTCAGTGTATTGAAGATTTTTAACATCGAAGATTCCATGTAGACGTGTGTGGAACGGAAAAACGCATATATTACCTGTAATTCAATCCCGAAGCAGCACACTTTGCAAGGTGATCCAACCTCCCGGTTATGCTATAACAAGCGACTATCACTGACCCACAGTCGGGTCTGCGCACTACTCTACCGGAACAGGATGCAAAAATGGTTACTTTCCACACTAATCACGGCGACATCGTAATCAAAACTTTTGATGATAAAGCGCCTGAAACAGTTAAAAACTTCCTGGACTACTGCCGTGAAGGTTTTTACAACAACACCATTTTCCACCGTGTCATTAATGGCTTTATGATCCAGGGCGGCGGCTTCGAGCCGGGCATGCATCAGAAAGCAACCAAAGACCAGATCAAAAACGAAGCTAACAACGGCCTGAAAAACACCCGTGGCACGCTGGCAATGGCGCGTACTCAGGCTCCGCACTCCGCAACTGCACAGTTCTTTATCAACGTCGTGGATAACGACTTCCTGAACTTCTCTGGCGAAAGCCTGCAGGGTTGGGGCTACTGTGTGTTTGCCGAAGTGGTTGAAGGCATGGACGTGGTAGACAAAATCAAAGCCGTTCCTACCGGCCGCAGCGGTATGCATCAGGACGTGCCGAAAGAAGATGTCGTGATTGAAAGCGTGACCGTCAGCGAGTAATCGTGGCGACACTTTTTATCGCAGACCTTCATCTGCAAACAGAAGAACCGGCGATCACCGCCGGTTTTCTGCGTTTTTTGACAGGCACAGCCCGACAGGCTGACGCGCTCTATATTTTGGGCGACCTGTTCGAAGCCTGGATTGGCGACGACGACCCCACTCCCCTGCACCGTGACATCGCCGCCGCCATTAAGGCGCTGGTCGACAGTGGCGTGCCCTGTTACTTCATCCATGGCAATCGCGACTTCCTGCTCGGCCAACGCTTTGCGCGCGAAAGCGGCATGCAGCTTCTGCCGGAAGAGAAAGTGCTCGATCTGTATGGTCGCAAGGTGCTGATTATGCACGGCGACACGCTCTGTACGGACGACGCAGGCTACCAGGCGTTTCGCGCCAAAGTCCACAAGACCTGGCTACAGAGGCTGTTTCTTGCCCTGCCGCTGTTTGTTCGCCAACGTATCGCAGCCAGAATGCGCGCGGGAAGCAAAGCCGCCAACAGTAGCAAATCGCTGGCCATTATGGACGTTAATCCGCAGGCAGTGGTTGCCGCGATGGAAAGACACCAGGTTCAGTGCCTGATTCACGGTCATACTCATCGCCCGGACGTGCACGAGCTTATCGCAAACGGTAAACCCGCCATGCGCGTTGTCCTCGGCGCCTGGCACACCCAGGGCTCTATGGTGAAAGTGACCGCAGACGACGTCGAGCTGATCCCTTTTCCGTTCTAAGAATTTGAACCGCTGATGCGCATGCTCCGCAACAGCGGATTGCAGCATTCATCGCCACGCAACCGTTTTCCTTGCCCGTTTTCCGTGCTATTCTTTGTGCCCTCAAAAGCTGTCCGTAGTCACACCCACAGGAGTTTTCTTAACGCATGTCTTCTGTTAACCAACCGGCGCGTATCGCCATTGTCATGGGATCGAAAAGCGATTGGGCGACCATGCAGTTCGCCACCGAAATTCTCGATATCCTGAATGTCCCGCACCACGTTGAAGTCGTCTCCGCTCACCGCACCCCCGATAAACTGTTCAGCTTCGCCGAAAGCGCCGAAGAGAACGGTTATCAGGTGATTATTGCGGGCGCAGGCGGCGCGGCGCACTTGCCGGGGATGATTGCAGCGAAAACATTAGTGCCGGTGCTGGGTGTGCCAGTACAGAGCGCCGCGCTGAGCGGTGTGGATAGCCTCTACTCTATCGTCCAGATGCCGCGCGGTATTCCGGTCGGTACGCTGGCCATTGGCAAAGCCGGGGCCGCGAATGCCGCCCTGTTGGCCGCGCAAATTTTGGCTCAGCACGACGCCGAACTGCATCAGCGCCTGGCCGACTTCCGCCGCGCCCAGACCGATGAAGTGCTGGAAAACCCGGATCCACGGGGTGTTGCATGAAACAGGTTTGCATTTTAGGTAACGGTCAGCTTGGTCGGATGCTGCGCCAGGCAGGCGAACCGCTGAGCATCGCCGTGTGGCCCGTGGGGCTCGATGCAGACCCGGAAGCGGTGCCGTTCGCCCAGAGCGTGATTACCGCAGAGATCGAACGCTGGCCGGAAACCGCGCTGACCCGCGAGCTGGCGCGTCATCCGGCGTTTGTGAATCGCGATGTGTTCCCGATTATTGCCGACCGCCTGACGCAAAAGCAGTTGTTCGACAAACTTAAGCTTGCCACCGCACCGTGGCAGTTGCTGGCAGACAAAAGCGAATGGCCTGCGGTCTTCAATACGCTGGGCGAGCTGGCGATTGTCAAACGCCGCGTGGGCGGGTACGACGGCCGCGGTCAGTGGCGTCTGCGTGCAGACGAAACGGAACAATTGCCGGAGGATTGCTACGGCGAATGCATCGTTGAGCAGGGCATCAATTTTTCCGGTGAGGTATCGCTGGTGGGCGCACGCGGCCATGACGGCAGCACGGTGTTCTATCCGCTGACTCACAATCTGCATCAGGACGGTATTCTGCGCACCAGCGTGGTCTTTCCGCAGGCCGACATGCGCCAGCAACAGCAAGCGGAAAGTATGCTCTCTGCCATTATGCACGAGCTGAATTATGTGGGCGTGATGGCGATGGAGTGCTTTGTGACCCCGGCGGGCTTGCTGATCAATGAACTGGCGCCACGTGTGCACAACAGCGGCCACTGGACGCAAAACGGCGCCTCCATCAGCCAGTTTGAGCTGCATCTGCGCGCGGTGGTGGATTTACCGCTGCCGCCACCGGTGGTTAACAGCCCGTCGGTGATGGTGAACCTGATCGGCAGCGAGTTGAATTATGACTGGTTAAAACTGCCGCTGGTGCATCTGCACTGGTACGACAAAGAGGTGCGTCCGGGCCGTAAGGTGGGGCACCTTAACCTGAATGACAGCGACACCGCCCGCCTGAGCGCGACGCTGGAAGCGCTGGTGCCTCTGCTGCCGCCGGAATATGCCAGCGGCATCGCCTGGGCACAGGCAAAACTTGCCTGACGGGCTCCCCGGCGGCGCTGCGCTTGCCGGGGCTACGGTTCAGCTTGTTGCCCGGATCAGGCGGTCACGCCGCCATCCGGGTACATCTCAATGCCTGTCGCGCTTGTCCGCCCTTTGTGCCAGCCAGTCGCCCAGCATTTGCACGACCTGCACCAGCACAATCAGCGCGACCACGGTGACAATCATCACCTGGGTTTCGTAGCGGTAGTAACCGTAACGGATAGCCAGGTCACCGACACCACCACCGCCCACGATCCCCGCCATCGCCGAGTAACCGATCAAGCTCACCAGCGTGATGGTTAACCCACGCAGCAGGCCCGCGCTGGCTTCCGGCAACAGCACCGTGCAGATGATGCGCATCGGGCTGGCGCCAAAGGCTTCCGCCGCTTCAATAATGCCCTTGTCCACTTCACGCAACGCGCCGTCCACCAGACGGGCATAGAAGGCAATCGCCGCCACGGACAGCGGCACCGATGCGGCAATCGGCCCGATGGTGTTGCCAAGCAAAAACTGAGTTAACGGCAGCAGCAGAACCAGCAGGATGACAAAAGGCACGGAGCGGATGATGTTCACCAGCACGGAGCTGATGAGATAGACCGCGCGGTTTTGCCAGAAGAGGTTTCGGTCGGTCACGAAGATCAGAAACCCCAGCGGCAGGCCACCGATGATCGCCAGCACCGTTGAGATGCTCAGCATCTGGAAGGTTTCACCAAACGCGAGGCTTAAATCGGCCAGTAAATTATCCACGGATCACCTCCACCTGAGCGGTACGGTTACGAATGTAGTCTACCGCCTGTTCGACAACAGCCGGGTCTTCTGCGGTAAGTTGCACCACCAGAATGCCGAGCGCGCGCTCGCCGATATACTCGATTTTCCCGTGCAGAATGTTAACCGCCACACCAAAGTTGATGGCCGCATCGGAGAGAACCGGCTGCTCAGCAGAATCGCCAATAAACAGGATTTTCAACAATTGCCCCGGCAGGTGCTCCCGCAGACGGTCCGGCAATGTCAGATTCAACGTGCGTGAAACCAGTTGTTGAGTAAAGGCATGCTGCGGATGGGCGAAAATATCAAACACATCGCCGGTTTCTACCACCTTGCCGCCGGACATGACCGCCACGCGATCGCAGATGGATTTGATTACGTTCATCTCATGGGTGATCAGCACGATCGTGATACCGAGCTGTGCGTTGATCTGCTTGAGCAGTTCGAGAATAGTGGCCGAGGTTTCCAGATCCAGCGCCGAAGTCGGCTCATCGCACAGCAATACGTCCGGGTGGTTAGCGATAGCGCGGGCGATACCGACACGCTGCTTCTGCCCGCCGCTCAGTTGTACCGGGTAGCGGTTTGCTTTGTCGCCCAGCCCCACCAGTTCAAGGATTTCCGTGACGCGCGGGGCGATTTTGCTGCGATCCCAGCCCGCCGCTTTCAGGCTGAAAGCCACGTTTTGCCCGACGGTGCGGGTATGCATCAAGTTGAAGTGCTGGAAGATCATGCCGATACGCTGACGGGCTTTACGCAGCGTCAGGCCTTCCATTTTTGAAATCGCCACGCCGTTCACTTTGACGCAGCCTTCACTTGGGCGTTGCAGGGCATTCAACGTACGCAACAGGGTGCTTTTCCCCGCGCCGCTGGTGCCAACAATGCCAAAAATCTCACCGGGCGCAATACGCAAGCTGACGTTGTCCACGGCACGCATGGGTTTCGCTCCCCGTACGGCGGGAAAATCCACGCACACCTTATCTATCTCAATCATGTGTCCCTCAAATAGCAAAAGGCAGGCCGCAGCCTGCCTGTTAACCCAGCGCTGCCTTTACTTCTTATCAGCGGCAGTCATCCACTCCGGTTTCTGGAAGGCACCGTAAACATTTTTCGGATCGTCAATCACCGCACGGTAAGCCGGAGATTTCACGACCTCAACAATGTCTTTGGCGAAGGGTTTATCCGCATCTTCACTGCGTACCGCAATGATGTTTTTGAGGTTCTCATCCAGATGTTCTTGCTTGATCGCAGTAGAAAGATCCAGCCCAGCGGCAATAGCGAAGTTACCGTTGACCAGGGCTGCGGTGGCGCTATCCAGCGTACGCGGCAACTGTGCGGCTTCCAGCGGTTTAAACACCAGCCCTTTCGGGTTGCTGGCGATATCGCGTTCAGAGGCTTTGGTCGGATCGATATTGTCTTTAATAGTGATCAGATCCAGCGATTTCAGGAAACGCAGGCCACGGGCCAGGTTAGTCGGATCGTTGGACAGCGTAACGATGTCGCCTTTTTTCAGCTCATCGAGGCTTTTAATTTTGTGGGAATAGAAGCCCATGCCCGCCGTCGGTACGGTGATCAATTTGGTCAGCTTCAGCCCTTTATCCGCAGTGAATTTATCGAAATAGAGCGAGTGCTGGAACAGGTTGGCATCAATACTGCCATTCGACAGCGCCATATTCGGCTGCACGTAGTCGCTGAATTCGCGCACCACGACTTTGTAACCTTTTTCTTTCAGTGACGGCTCAATGGCCTGTTTGACCATGTCGCCGTATGGCCCCGGCGCAACGCCGAAGACTATGGTGTGCGGATCGCTATTGGCCTGCGCGGAAGATAAACCGCATGCCAGAAGTAGCGCCCCAACGGTGGCGCGTAAACCGAGACGACGTCCCATACATTCTCCCTAACGAAGTGTGTCTGCTGTGTGGCGCACCGTCGACGCGGCGCGCTCCATATTCATTACAGGGATAAGATGGCATAAACATAACGCAGCGGTAATTGAAATAAATTCATGTTGTTGTGAAGTATGTCACTGAATGATGGGAGATTTTGCAAAGCTAAGGCGATGAAGCATAAAGAAAAGCGAAATTCAGTCGCCTTCCTTTATGCTTTTTTTAGATAAGCAAAGTGAGATCTTTGCTAAGCAGAAGTGCAGGACGCTAATTCCGGAGTCAATTGGCGTTATCGGCGCAGGCAGGTTGAACACGGACAGCGCGCAGAAACCGGAACGGACACGCAGTACGTGGGGGTTTCGAGCACTGCCGGGTTCAAACTGGCAAGTCAGATAGCCAAATGCCTGGAATTTTAGAAGTCGTAGCGCAGACGCACCAGGTTCATATCGCCCAGATCATCGGTGCTGGAGGTAAACACGTGTTCGTAATCCACGCGGAAACCATAATCCAGTTGGAAGCTGATACCTACACCGTTATCGATACGCTGATAGTTGCGTCCATTCACGTATTCGATGCGATCGCCCATAAAGTACGGCTGGACAGATTTCACAGCGTACTGATTAACCGGGATCTTATAACCGGCGAAATATTCAACACCCCACGCATCACCCGCGAAGTAATTGTGAACCGTGTTTTTCTTGCTCAGCAGGAAGTTCTGATACCAGCCGCCGCCAGCGGAGAAGGTCCAGTTATCCGGTGTCCAGCTCAGCGCAGTACCGAGAATATTCTGGTCGTACGTTTTGCTGTCGTCATTGCCCGGATTGCGCATTTCGGCACGGGTATAGTTCCAGGCCGCGCCCCATGTCAGGGTGTTAGTCAGATGGTAATCCAGGCCCAGCGAGCCACCACCTTTACGTTTGTAACGCAGACCGTTACCCGGCAGATATTCGTTATCATCGAACAGATATGAGGCGTAAAGATCTGCATCCCCGAACGTATTCTTATATTTCAGCATATTGCGTGAGCGATAAGAGCCATCATAGTCGCCGTTGATACCGTTACCCGGCGCCTGACCAATCATGTCGTAATCCCAGATATCGGTTTTCGCCCCTACCACATCATAGTAAATGCTGTTTTGCTGACCGTAGGTTAATGTCCCCCAGGTTTTGCTTTTCAGTCCGGTATAGAGCATACGGCGCGTGGTGTCGTGGGCACCTTTTGCATAGTGGTTATCCCAGTCAAACACCGCCGGAATATTGACGCCCAGCTCGTAGTAGTTAATCCAACTGATGTCATCAAACAGGTAGTAATCACTGGCGAAGCGGAAACGGGTACCGCCGTCGAAGCCGTTACGTTTGTAAGAGCCTTTATCGCCATCTCCCGTCATCATGTTGAACTGCGGACGAATACTGCCGCCCACGGTGAAATTCAGACGGCTTAACGGATCGCCCGCCTGCGGATCTTGTTTCAACAGCGTGATCTCTGCTTGCGTTGCAAATGAGGTCATCGCCAGTGCCGCGCCGATCGTTATCGCCAGCGCTTTTATTTTATGTGCCATGCTGTTTCCTTGGTTAATAAGCAGCCAAATAGTTGCCAACTGAATATTAACGCCGATTAAGCACGCCATGTTGTCGAGTTTTTCGTACTTTGTGCGCTTAAAAATCAGGTAGTTAGCAATTTGTGCACTTAAAAAAATACACGCCGATTATTTAACCGACGTGTAATCAAAATGACATGGTTTTACTGGTTAAACTGGCGGAACAGCGCTTTCCCTTTGAGTAGCCGTGTGCCCAGCCAGCCACCGCATGCGGATAACAAAACGGCGCCGCACAGCGGTAACGTTACCCACAACCGCCAGTCCGGCTCCCAGGGGAAATCAAAGACTTTTGTTTGCAGCACCGCCAGCGCCGTTTCCGCACCGATCGCCGCCACCAGCCCGGAGACAAGCCCGAGCAGGGCAAATTCACACCACAGCGTGGTGCGTAACAGTCGCTTGCCGGCGCCGAGCGTGCGATACACCACCAGTTCCTGATGACGCTGGCGCATCCCCACCTGCACCTGGGCCAGCAACAGCAGCACGCCGCACAGGGTGACCAACACAACCATCACTTCCAGCGCTCGACTCACCTGCTCCAGCACCTGACCAACCTGTTTTAAGATAGCGCCAATATCCAGCAGGCTGATGGTGGGAAACTCGCGGTTAAGCTGGGTCAACATACCGTTGCCATTCTGCCAGCGGAAACTGGTCAGCCAGCTTTGCGGCTGTCCGTCCAGCGCCCCCTGCGGGAAAATAAAGAAGAAGTTGGGACGCAGACTTTCCCAGTCCACTTTGCGCAGGCTGGTGACTTTAGCGGTGAAATCCTGGGTATCACCCATAAAGGTCACGCTGTCGCCGAGCTTAAGCTTAAGGCGTTTTGCCAGTTCTTCTTCGACCGAGACCTCACCGGGTTTTGGTGGCCAGGAGCCTGCGGTAACCGGGTTGTGGTTTGAATCCGCCCCCTGCCAGGTCAGATTCAATTCGCGGTTCAGCGCCTCATCCGGGTTCCCTTCCGTACTTTGACCGTTTATCTGCGTCAGTCGGGCACGCACGATGGGCCAGAACGCCTGGGTTACCACCTGGTGCTCAGAGAGAAACGCTTTCACCGGTTCGACCTGCTCCGGGGCAATATTAATGAGGAAATAGTTCGGGCTTTCCGGTGGAAGCTGTTGCTGCCAGCGGTCGAGCAGATCGCCACGCAGCACCAGCAACATTGCCAGCAGCATGAATGACAGCGAGAAAGCCGATAACTGACTCAGCGTCGACCATGGCTGGCGCAGCAGACGATTGACCGCCAGACGCAGCGGCAATGTTTTGAGGGTAAGCTTTTTCATTACCCGCAGCAGCAGCCAGCCGACTACACCGCACAGCAATGCCAGGACCACCGCCCCCGCCAGCACCGACCACAGCAGCATGCTGGCCCCCATCAGCCAGGCCAGCAGCAACACAGACATGATACTGATAACGGGAATATAAAATTTCAGCGGCCAGACATCGGCGACAGCGTCACGCCGCAATACCCGCAAAGGCTGTGTTGCCAGCAGCAAGCGCCAGGGCCGTATCCCCACCAGCAACGAAATCACCAACATGGCGCCAATCGACCAGAGCCACGGCCAGCCGCTGGCGGCAGGGAGTGCCACTGGCAGAACCGGCTTGAGCAAGATCAGCAGGATTTTTTCAAACAACAGCCCCATCGCGCCACCGGTGATGGACGCCAGCGCGAGCACCATCAGCCACTGGCCGATGATCAATTTGCGTAACTGCGCCCTGCTCGCCCCCAGCGTTTTGAGAATGGCCACCAGGTCGTAACGACTGCGGCAATAGTGCCCCATCGCGACAGCCACCGCCGCGACTGACAGCAGCAGGGTTAACAACGCCGACAGCAGCAAGAATTGCTGGGAGCGCTGTAATGACTTGCCGAGCGCGCCGTCGTCCTGCTCAAGGCCATACCAACGATGTTCCGGCTTAAGCTTCGGCAGTAACCATTTTTCGTAGGCTTCCAGTTGTGCGGGTGTCCCGGCAAATTTTACCCGCCAGGTGACGCGGCTTCCCGGCTGTACCGCTCCTGTTTTCGCCACATCCGCCGTATTCATTAATAATCGCGGCGCCATTTCGAAGGGGTTAAAACCGGAATCCGGCTCCTGCACCACCTCCCCGGCGATACGCAGCGTGGCATCCCCCACATCAATCGAGTCGCCGGTTTTCAGGTTTAGCAGCGCCATCAACCGTGGGGCCAGCAGCACCGTTCCGGCCAGCGGTTTGACCGCAGGCGGCGTGGTTTGCAGGTCGCCATAGAGCGGATAACTGTCATCCACCGCTTTCACGTTTGCCAGTTGTGGTGTGTCACCGGCGAAGGTCATAGTGGCAAATGAGATTTGCTCGCTAACTTTAAGCCCCTCTTTTCGCGCCTCTTCCAGCCACGCCTGCGGAATTTCACGTGAACTGCGCAACGCCCTGTCGCCAGCCATAAACTCGCGGCTCTGCTGGCTTAATCCTTTTTCCATCCGGTCGCTGATATTGCCCAGCGCCAGCACGCAGGCCACCGCCAGGCTTAGCGCCAGCCAGACAATCAGCAATGAAGGAGAGCGCCATTCGCGCCAGAACCAGCGGGCGATCATGCTTCCTCCCGCAGTTCGCCGTTCACCAGACGTAAACGCCTGTCGCAACGCGCCGCCAGTTGAGGATCGTGCGTGACCAGAATCAGGGTGGTGCCATATTGCTGGTTCATCGAGAAGAGCAAATCAGCAATCTTATCGCCGGTCTGCCTGTCGAGATTGCCGGTGGGTTCGTCGGCAAACAGCAGCGCCGGGCGACCATTAAACGCACGGGCCAGCGCCACACGCTGTTGCTCGCCGCCGGAAAGCTGCGCGGGAAGGTGATCGAGGCGTTTCCCCAGCCCCAACTCTTCCAGTAACCCTTTAGCACTGGCACGACTCTGCGCGCTGTTTTCACCCCGCAGCAGCGCCGGAAGCTCGACGTTTTCCAGCGCATTCAGGGTGGGGATCAGCATAAAAGACTGGAAAACAAAACCGACGTGCGCGGCACGCAGCTTTGCCCGCGCCTCTTCATCCATCGCGTGAAGCGGCTGGCCCAGCAGATTCACTTCGCCGCTACTGCCATCATCAAGCCCGGCAAGAATCGCCAGCAGTGTTGACTTACCCGAGCCTGATTCACCAATCAGGGCGATGGTTTGCGCCCGTTTGACAACAAGCTCAACTCCGGTGAGGATGGAAAGTTCATGCTCCCCCTGACCGACGGACTTCTTAAGATGATGAACTTCAACAATGTTTTCCGCTGGCATTTGGCCTTCCTGTTTTTGCTTCTGTTTAGCCTGCGTGCCGCCGCTGCGGACACGTTACTGGTTCTGGGAGACAGCCTGAGCGCGGGCTATCGCATGGCGGCCAATACCGCCTGGCCTGCGTTGCTCAACGAGAAGTGGCAACAAAAACCGCCCGTCATCAACGCCAGCATTAGCGGCGACACCTCGCAACAGGGGCTGGCACGCTTACCCGCGCTGCTTAAAGAGCATCAGCCTCGCTGGGTGTTGATTGAGCTGGGAGGTAACGATGGTCTGCGCGGCTTTGCGCCCCAACAAACAGAACAAACGCTGCGTACCATTTTGCAGGCGGTAAAAGCCGCAAACGCCGAACCCTTGCTGATGCAAATACGGCTGCCCGCCAACTATGGACGCCGTTATACTGAGTCATTTAGCGCTATCTATCCTAAGCTCGCCAAAGAGTTTGATATTCCTCTGTTGCCGTTTTTCATGGAAGAGGTCTATCTCAAACCCCAATGGATGCAGGATGATGGGATCCACCCGAACCGTGACGCTCAGCCTTTTATTGCCGACTGGATGGCGACCCGGTTGGCTCCATTAGTTAATCACGACTCCTGATTTATCAGGGACGCTTTCAGGTAAAGTTATGCAAAAAACGATCTTAATAACAGGATGTTCCAGCGGTATCGGTCTGGAAAGCGCCCATGAACTCAAGCGTCAGGGCTTTCGCATCCTGGCGGCCTGCCGCAAAAGCGAGGATGTTGCACGTATGAATCAGGCCGGATTTACCGGCGTGCTGTTGGATCTCGACCTTCCCGAAAGCGTAGAACGTGCCGCTGAAGAGATCATTGCCCTGACGGAAAACCGTCTGTATGGCATTTTTAATAACGCGGGCTTTGGCCTGTACGGCCCGCTGTCTACCATCAGCCGCGAGCAAATGGAAAAACAGTTTTCCGCCAACTTTTTCGGCGCACACCAGCTCACCATGCGCCTGTTACCCGCCATGCTCCCGCACGGCGAAGGCCGCATTGTGATGACGTCTTCGGTAATGGGGCTGATTTCGACCCCCGGTCGTGGCGCTTATGCGGCCAGTAAGTACGCCCTGGAAGCCTGGTCCGATGCGCTGCGTATGGAACTGCGCCACAGCGGCATCAAGGTCAGCCTGATTGAGCCAGGCCCTATCCGCACCCGCTTTACGGAGAACGTCAACCAGACGCAGAGTGACAAACCGGTGGAAAACCCCGGTATTGCCGCACGTTTTACCCTCGGCCCGGAGGCGGTCGTCGCCAAAGTACGCCATGCTTTTGAAAGTCCGAAACCCAAACTGCGTTATCCGGTCACGGTCGTCACCTGGGTGGTAAGCCTGCTAAAACGCATACTGCCGGGACGCGCAATGGATAAAATTTTACACGGGTGAGTTGAAGGCACAGCGCCTGTCCCCATGTATCAATAAACACTTAAACAGAGAATGACCCATGTCTGTACAGAACATCGTCAACATTAACGAAGCAAACCTTCACCCGACGCTTGAACAGTCAATGACCACGCCGGTGCTGTTCTATTTCTGGTCCGAGCGTAGCCAGCACTGCCAGCAGTTGACCCCGGTGCTGGAAAGTCTGGCGGCGCAATATAACGGGCAATTTATTCTGGCGAAGGTGGACTGCGATGCTGAGCAGATGCTTGCGTCACAGTTTGGTTTACGTGCGATCCCAACGGTTTACCTGTTCCAGAACGGCCAGCCGGTCGACGGTTTCCAGGGGCCGCAGCCGGAAGAGGCCATACGCGCCCTGCTGGATAAAGTCCTGCCGCGCGAAGAAGAGTTAAAAGCGCAACAGGCCATGCAACTGATGGAAGAAGGCAAACATGCCGAAGCGCTGCCGCTGTTGAAAGAGGCCTGGCAGTTATCGCAGCAGAACAGTGAAATCGGCCTGCTGCTGGCGGAGACGCAAATTGCGCTCAACCGCTCTGATGATGCCGAAGCGGTGCTGAAAACCATTCCGCTGCAGGATCAGGACACCCGCTATCAAGGGCTGGTGGCGCAAATCGAGCTGCTGAAAAAAGCCGCGGACACCCCGGAAATTCAGCATTTGCAAGAGCAGGTCGAGAAGAACCCGGCGGATGCGCAACTGGCAACGCAACTGGCGCTGCAACTGCATCAGGTTGGGCGCAATGAAGAGGCGCTGGAGCTGCTGTTCAGTCATCTGCGTAAAGATTTAGGCGCAGCAGACGGTGAAGCGCGCAAAATGTTGCAGGAGATCCTGGCCGCGCTGGGTACCGGCGATGCACTGGCCTCGAAATACCGTCGCCAGCTCTACTCCCTGCTTTACTAGTCCCGCCCGCTAAATTTGGGGGTCGCGCTGTTAAGATCCCCAAATTTGGTTAGAATGACATCAAATTAAACAGGAGGTTTATTTGATGCTCATCGTCATCCCCGTTCTTATCTTCGTCGCGCTGGTCATTGTAGGCGCGGGTGTCAAAATCGTTCCGCAAGGATATCAGTGGACGGTAGAACGCTTCGGTCGTTATACCCGTTCGCTCCAGCCAGGCCTGAGCCTTGTGGTACCGTTTATGGACCGTATTGGTCGTAAGATCAATATGATGGAGCAAGTTCTCGATATCCCTTCCCAGGAAGTCATTTCCAAAGATAACGCCAACGTCACCATCGACGCGGTGTGTTTTATTCAGGTTATCGACGCCCCGAAAGCCGCCTATGAGGTAAGCAATCTGGAGCTGGCGATCATTAACCTCACCATGACCAACATCCGTACTGTGCTCGGCTCGATGGAGCTCGACGAAATGCTCTCTCAGCGCGACAGCATCAACACTCGCCTGCTGCATATCGTGGACGAAGCCACCAATCCGTGGGGCATCAAAGTCACCCGTATCGAAATCCGCGATGTTCGCCCACCGGCGGAACTGGTCTCTTCCATGAATGCCCAGATGAAAGCCGAACGTACCAAGCGTGCTTACATCCTGGAAGCCGAAGGGATTCGCCAGGCGGAAATCGTCAAAGCAGAAGGTGAAAAGCAGGCCAAAATCCTCAAAGCCGAAGGTGAACGGCAGTCGGCGTTCCTTGAAGCAGAGGCCCGTGAACGTTCGGCAGAAGCAGAAGCACGGGCGACCAAAATGGTCTCCGAGGCGATTGCGGCGGGCGATGTGCAGGCAATTAATTACTTTGTGGCGCAAAAATACACCGAAGCGCTGCAACAAATTGGCTCTGCTAATAACAGTAAAGTCGTGATGATGCCGCTGGATGCCAGCAGCCTGATGGGCTCGATTGCCGGGATCGCGGAGCTGGTAAAAGACAGCACCAGTGAACGGAAAAAATCATGATAGCCGTGCTCTTTGAACATGCCTACATTTTCTGGTTGAGTCTTGGCGGCCTGCTTCTGGCCGCTGAGATGCTCGGCGGCAACGGCTATTTGCTGTGGAGCGGCGTGGCGGCAGTGGTCACCGGCCTGCTGGTCTGGCTGGTTCCGTTCGGCTGGGAATTACAGGGGGTGATATTCGCGGTACTCACGCTTATCGCCGCCTGGCTGTGGTGGCTGTGGCTCTCCAGACGGGTACGTGACCAGAAACCGGCAGATGCGTCGCTTAATCAGCGCGGACAGCAACTGGTGGGCCGCCGTTTTATCCTCGATAATGCGCTGGTCAACGGGCGCGGGCACATGCGGGTGGGAGACAGCTCCTGGCCGGTGAGTGCCGGGTCAGATTTACCGGCAGGAAGCAAAGTCGAAGTTATCGCCGTCGAAGGCATTACGCTGCACATCAAAGCTGCGGTCGAATAATCGTAATAATACGCAAGGAAAGATGGTGAAAAAAAGCCACCTCACGCTGGGCCTGTGCCTCTCATTTGCCACCAGCAGCGCTGCGCTGGCGTCAATGGATATGGATTCTTGTGCCTGGGCGAGCCCGGGCTGTTTTCTGGTCAGCCCGCCGGTCCTTGGCGTGGCGAATGATACCCGCGATAACCTGCTGCGACTGCTGGATGAGCAAAAAGGCTTTTCATCCCTGCGCCAGCCTGTCCCGACGGATATTACCCGCAGCCGGGATTTCTATTTCGGCATGCATATGCTGGATTACGATCCCCCGGTGGATGACGACTCGGACACGACGCCTGGCGAGGATCCCCTCAGCCAGCAAATCGCGACCCTGGGCCTCGACGCCGAGGCAATCACTCACCTGACGGCGCTGCAGGACGAAAACGAAAACCGCTTTGTGTCGCTCAATAGCGATACGCTATCGGATTTTTTCGCCGCGCTGCTGGCCGATACAACACTGACCCCCGAGCTACGTCAGACGCTGGCGAAGACGCGCCTGCTTGTCGATGGCAGCAGCAATGCTCAGGATGAACTCAACAAACTCACCGTACCGGAAGGCTCTGCCGCTGCGTTTCGTGACTATTTGCAGGCCGCAAACCAGTTTTACGCAGGGAATTACACCGCAGCCAGGCAGAGCTTTACCGCCCTTAGCACGAACCCGCAGCCGTGGATCGCCGAAACCGCCAGCTACATGCTGATGCGTAACGCGCTCAACGCCAGCAGTGAAAATGCCAACGGCGAATACGGTGATTTTGACGTCACCAAAGTGGATAAAACCCTGGCGCAACAGGCGCGGGACAGCGCGGATACCTACCTCAAAAAATGGCCGCAGGGAAAATACGCCGACTCAACACAGGGGCTGCTGCGCCGTATCAACTGGTATCTGCAGGACTGGAATACGCTGGCAACACTCTATGAACACATTCTGCCGCAGGCTGCCGACAGCGATGCGCTGAGCGCGCTGATTAACGAAAGCGACAATAAGTTGCTCAGCAAAGACCTGACCTGGGGAGACGGCTATTTTCTAAGTGCGCCCGATGCGTCGTTGCTGACCTTTATCCAGACGCTCAGGCTGATGCGCGATAATCAGTGCGAAAATCACACCCACTGTGTCGATCAGGCGTATCTCGATGGTCTTAAAGCCGATTTCGAAAAAAACAAACGCGCCGATCTGTGGAACTATTTGCGCCTGATGCTCGCTTACAACAAGCAGGATTACGCGACGGTGGTGAAAGACATTACTCCGGCGCAGAGCCTGCCCGAGCACAATATCCTCGCGTTTAGCGAACAGGCGCTCTACGGCGATGCACTGATGGGCCAGCAGCAATGGGATGCCGCACGCGATCACTGGCTGCACCTGCTGGATCTCAGCAAAGATGTTGAGCAACAACAGTTACTACAGGCGAAGCTGGCGGCCACGCTGGTCAACAGCAATGCGCTGGAGAAGATTTTCGCCCCCGATAGCCGCATCACGAATCTGCGCTATCGCTCGCTGGTGCTGAAAACCAAAGCCACTCCTGAGCTGTTACGCCAGCAGGCGGGCAAGGGGCCAAACAACGAAGAGCGCACCATTGCCCTGCATACCTTGCTGACGCAGGATCTGGCACAGGGCCACTATGCCGACTGGTTGCAGGATAAATCCCTGCTCACGGCCATCACCGCCGCCATTCCCGGCGAAGCGTTTGACGATGTGGATGTCAGCGTCTTTAAATGGACAGGCACAGACCCGGAAAAAGCCTATGCCTGCGCATCGTTGAATGACACCGTTGGCGTGCTGAGTAAAAATCCGCAGGATGGCCATGCCCTTAACTGCCTGGGTGAGTTTTTCCGCACCACGCAAACCGAAGTCAGCCTGGCGAAAGACCGTGGCGGCAACGATGCGCTGGATGTCGCCACACGTCAGGACGATTTTTCCGGGAAACCACATCGTCTGGCGTGGTACCAGCAGGTGATTAACGACACGAAGGCCGAACCGGAAGACAAGAGCTATGCGCTCTACCGCGCGGTGATGTGCTATGCGCCATCGGGCTACAATGATTGCGGTGGCGAAGATGTCGATAAAGCCGTGCGTAAAGCCTGGTTCCTGCAACTCAAGCGCGATTATCCAGGAAGCGTATGGGCGAAAAGCCTCAAGTATTACTGGTAATCGCCTTTATCAGTTCCCTGTTTATGTCTGTGGCGAATGCCGCAGACGGGCAGGATTTTTGGCTATGGTCGGGCGTTAAGACAGGTGACGCACTGCGCGACGCCCGCACCGTCTATCTGCATCAGGGCGATGTGATTGCCCTCTCAGGCACCGCCGTATTTGAACGCAAAGGATTACCGGTTAGCCGCCTGACGTTTCCCCATATCTGGCTGACCGTGCGCCTGACGACGCTGGATGTTTCTGATGAGATGCTGGCACGCCTGAACCGTCTGTTACTGCGCTGGCAGGTCGCCGGTAACAACGTGACGGGTCTGCAGATTGATTTTGATGCCGCCACGCACCGCCTCGATCATTACGCGCAGTTTCTGCACCGGTTGCGGGAAATCCTCTCGCCGCAGTTCGCGTTGGGGGTGACGGGGCTGCTGGACTGGGCGAAAACCGGCAGCGTGAAAACGCTGAACGCCCTGCCAGTGGATGAACTGGTGGTGCAAAGCTATCAGGGGCGCAACACCGTCGAGGATTATACCGCCTACCTTCCTGCGCTGGCCGGGTTACGCATTCCGTTTAAAGTCGGACGCGTGCAAAACGGCGTCTGGGATCCGCAAGAGGAACAGCGCCTCGCCGCCTCGCCATGGTATCGCGGCACGGTGATCTTTATGCTCAACCCTTAGCGTATGCCTTGTGATGGCAGCAACCGGAAAGGTTATCAATAATCGGGCAGTCGGCGCTGTCATCGCCAGGGCAGGATTCCGCCAGCGACATAAGCTGCTTGCGCATCGCTTCAAGTTCGACAATATGACGCTCAATTTCCGCCACTTTTTGCAATGTGCGGGCTTTGACATCCGCGCTGTGACGGGCCGGATCGTTAAACAGATTCACCAGTTCGCCACACTCTTCGAGGTTGAACCCCACCTGGCGCGCCTGGCGTAGCAGTGTCAATTCATTGATGTGTTGCTGCGTGTAGCTGCGGTAGCCGTTTTCCCCGCGCAGCGGCGGCGTCACCAGCCCTTTATCTTCATAAAAGCGAATCGCTTTGCTGGTTAAGCCGGTCTTTTTCGCCACAATACTGATATTCACCTTTCCCCCTTGACCTTCCCCTTGATGGAAGGTTTAACCTGTTACACAGTTAGTACATGTAATTAATCAGGTCAATCTTTATACGACCCATCATACAGGAAATTAATTATGTCTCACATTACAGAGCTGGAGCTGGACGGACTGTCCTGCGGCCACTGCGTTAAACGTGTTAAAGAGAGTCTGGAACAACGTGCTGACGTTGAGCAGGCGGACGTTACCCTTACCCATGCGCAGATCACCGGCAGCGCCGACGCTTCGGCGCTTATCGATACCATTAAACAAGCCGGGTACGGAGCGAGCATTAGCCACCCAAAGGCTAAACCGCTGGCAGAGTCATCAACCCCGTCGGAAGCACTGACAGCGGCCACTCCTGAGCTTCCGGCAACGGATGACCTTGATGACAGCAAGCAACTGTTAATCAATGGCATGAGTTGCGCCAGTTGCGTCTCCCGCGTCCAGAAAGCCCTCCAGGCGGTTCCGGGCGTCACGCAGGCACGGGTCAATCTGGCGGAGCGCACTGCGCTGGTGATGGGTAGCGCCTCCGCACAGGATTTAGTGAGTGCCGTCGAAGGTGCCGGTTACGGTGCGGAAGCCATAGAAGACGACGTAAAACGCCGCGAACGTCAGCAGGAAACGGCCAACGCGACCATGAAGCGTTTTCGCTGGCAGGCCATTGTCGCCCTGCTGGTCGGCGTACCGGTGATGGTCTGGGGGATGGTGGGTGACAACATGATGGTCACCGACGCCAACCGCTCCCTGTGGCTGTTTATTGGCCTGGTGACGCTGGGCGTGATGATTGTCGCGGGCGGCCATTTTTATCGTAGCGCGTGGAAAAGCCTGACCAACGGCACCGCCACCATGGACACCCTTGTGGCGCTCGGTACTGGTGCAGCCTGGCTTTACTCGATGAGCGTAAACATCTGGCCGCGGTGGTTTCCGATGGAAGCACGCCATCTCTATTATGAAGCCAGTGCGATGATCATTGGTTTGATCAACCTCGGCCATATGCTGGAAGCGCGTGCGCGCCAGCGGTCCTCAAAAGCGCTGGAAAAATTACTCGATCTGACGCCCCCCACCGCCCGTGTGGTAACCGACGAGGGCGAGAAAATGCTCCCCCTCGCCGACGTTCACCCCGGTATGACACTGCGTTTAACCACCGGCGATCGGGTGCCTGTCGATGGAGAAATAAGCCAGGGCGATGCCTGGTTTGATGAAGCCATGCTCACGGGCGAGCCGATTCCCCAGGAGAAAAGCACTGGCGATGCCGTGCACGCCGGAACGGTGGTCCAGGACGGTAGCGTGCTGTTTACCGCCAGCGCGGTAGGCAGCCAGACAACGCTGTCGCGCATTATTCGCATGGTGCGGCAGGCGCAAAGTAGTAAACCGGAAATCGGGCAACTGGCCGATAAAATTTCGGCGGTGTTTGTGCCCGTCGTGGTAGCGATAGCCCTGCTCAGCGGCGCTATCTGGTATATCTTCGGCCCGGCGCCGCAAATCGTCTATACGCTGGTCATTACCACCACGGTTCTGATTATCGCCTGCCCTTGTGCGTTAGGGCTGGCAACGCCGATGTCGATCATTTCGGGCGTGGGTCGCGCGGCGGAGTTTGGCGTGCTGGTGCGCGATGCCGACGCGCTGCAAAGAGCGAGCACTCTCGACACGCTGGTGTTTGATAAAACCGGCACCCTGACCCGCGGCAAACCGCAAGTTGTGGCCATCAAAACAGCGAATGGCTTTACCGAACACCAGGCGCTGCGCTTTGCCGCCGCGCTGGAACAAGGCTCAAGCCACCCGCTGGCGCACGCCATCCTCGAAAAAGCGGGCGCTGAGGCATTGCCGACGGTGCAGAGCTTCCGCACGTTGCGCGGCCTTGGCGTGAGCGGCGAAGCAGAAGGCAGCCGCTTACTGCTCGGCAACCAGGCGCTGCTGTCGCAACAGCAGATTACCGTACGCGAACTGGAAGACGAGATGGCCTCCCAGGCCGCGCAAGGGGCCACCCCGGTACTGCTGGCAGTTGATGGCAAAATTGCCGCCCTGCTCGCCATTCGCGATCCGCTGCGCGAAGACAGCATCAATGCCCTGCAACGCCTGCATCTCGCTGGCTATCGCCTGGTGATGCTGACCGGAGATAACCCCACTACGGCTAAAGCCATTGCGAAAGAAGCCGGGATCGATGAAGTGATTGCCGGGGTTTTACCGGATGGTAAAGCCGAGGCCATTGCTAAATTACAGCGCGAAGGTCGCCGTGTGGCGATGGTCGGTGACGGCATCAACGATGCCCCGGCGCTGGCTCAGGCCGATGTTGGTATCGCCATGGGCGGCGGGAGTGATGTCGCGATTGAAACTGCCGCCATCACCCTGATGCGCCATAGCCTGACGGGCGTTGCGGACGCGCTGGCTATTTCGAAGGCAACACTGCGCAACATGAAACAGAACCTGCTTGGCGCGTTTGTCTATAACTCGCTTGGTATTCCCATTGCCGCCGGGATCTTATGGCCGCTGACGGGAACCCTGCTTAACCCGGTGGTGGCGGGGGCCGCGATGGCGCTCTCCTCTATTACCGTGGTCAGCAATGCTAACCGCCTGCTACGCTTTACGCCGAAAGACTGACCGCGGTCGCCCCGCCATCCGGCGGGGCAATTGCACCTTTCTCCCCTACACGCTAGCATGGCGTTTTCATTTCAGGAAGCGCGTATGGGCCTGTTTGACTGGTTAAAAAGCTTTTTTCGCACGCGCCGTTACCCATGGCCCGCGGTGGATATTACGCTGTCGGGCAATCGCCATCTGCATCTGATTGGCAGCATCCATATGGGTACCCAGGGGATGTCCCCTCTGCCCGCCCAACTGCTGCAAAAACTGCGCAAAGCCGATGCGCTGATTGTCGAAGCCGATGTCGCCAGCAGCGGTTCACCCTTTGCCGATATCCCCGATAGCCCCCCCCTGGCCGAACGCCTGAGCCCTGCGCTTCTCACCCAGTTGAGAGAGACCATCGAAGGTCTTGATCTGTCGCAGAGTGAGTTTGAAACACGTCCCGCCTGGCATATTGCACTGGTGTTACAGGCCATGCAGGCACAGCGGCTGGGCCTTCGCCCCGACTACGGCATCGATTATCAGTTGCTACAGGCGGCGCGTCAGTTCTCAACGCCGGTGATTGAACTGGAAGGGACGGAGAACCAGGTCGCAATTTTGCGTCAACTGGCGGATGGCGGTCTTGAACTGTTACAGGATACGCTGACCCACTGGCGTGAAAATGCGCGGCTGCTGCAGGTGATGATGAGCTGGTGGCTGGACTCGCCACCCACCAGTGAGCCGCTGTCGCTACCGTCGACGTTCAGTCAGTCGCTGCATGATGTGCTGATGCATCAGCGTAACCGCGCCTGGTGTGAACGGCTGCTGGCGTTACCGCCGGGGCGTTATGTGGTCGCCGCAGGTGCGCTGCATCTGTATGGTGAAGGGAATTTGCCGTCGCTGTTAGCGCAAAAAAATGGCCAATAAGATTATTGGCCCGTCAAAGAGGAATTTCAGTTTTTATAGTTATACCGAAGCTCGTGCTTCGGACTAGCGGATTGTCGCTCAAACTTTTCGTCACTGCCAATACTATTGCGCAAGATAGTACTATTTTTGCGTGATAAATCGGGCGTAAGCTGGCTGCGTGAAATTACTGTGGTTTGAAGGATTGCTATGACTCCCGCCGTTAAGTTATTAGAAAAAAACAAGGTTCCTTTCCAGATACACACCTATGACCACGATCCGAACGAGACAAACTTTGGAGACGAGGTGGTCCGCAAACTCGGTCTGAATGCCGATCAGGTGTACAAAACGCTGCTGGTTGCGGTCAATGGCGATATGAAACAGTTGGCCGTTGCGGTGACGCCGGTTGCCGGGCAACTGGATCTGAAAAAGGTCGCGAAAGCATTGGGCGCGAAGAAAGTGGACATGGCCGACCCGATGGTGGCACAGCGCACAACCGGTTATCTGGTGGGTGGTATCAGCCCACTGGGGCAAAAGAAACGTTTGCCCACGCTGATTGATGCCCCTTCACAGACATTCGCCACTATTTTTGTCTCCGGCGGCAAACGCGGGCTGGATATTGAACTGGCGGCGAGCGATCTGGCAAAAATGCTGGACGCGAAGTTTGCCGATATCGCCCGCCGGGATTAACGACTTTTGCGAAGACAGGGCGCTATTGGTGAAGGCAGTTTTTTCCCCTCACCCTAACCCTCTCCCCAAAGAGGAGAGGGAACAGGACAAGAGGATCTACTTGAGTGTTACTGCCAGCTCACCTCACCCTTCGGCTCGTAAGCATTCGCATCCAGCGGCGAGTTCTGCTCAATAAATTGCTTAAGCACCTCGGCATCAATAAAGCCGGTATTGACATAACCCGGTTTATTATCAATGCGCGGATAGCCGTCACCACCGGTGGCGTTAAAGCTTAACGTTGCCAGACGGTAGGTTTTCGCCGGGTCGATAGCCTCACCTTTAATTTTCAGGTCGCTCAGTACGCCGTTCTTCGCCACGAACCCGACATTGGCAAACTGCGGATAAGCACCGGAATCCGGCTTCATTTTCGCCACCGCAGTGAGATAATCCGTCAGCTCTTTACCGCTCATGTCCGCATAGACCAGGGTGTTGCCAAAAGGCTGTACTTTCAGCACATCTTTATAGGTAATCGCACCCTCTTCAATGGAATCACGCACACCGCCGCCGCTCATTACTGCCAGGTCGGCATTGGTACGCGCCATCTGCCCGGCCAGAATCAGACGCGCCAGATTGGTCTGTACAAAACGGACTTTACTGCGGTCACCTTCGAGGTGGCCGTTGGTATTGCCGATTTTAACCTCGAGCTGCGCTTTACCTTTATTCTGGAACGGCGTCAGCAGAGAGAGCATTTGCTGGTTTTCCTGAATTTCCGGGGTAAAGAGTACGCGCTCACTCTTGCCGTTATCGTAGGTGACTTTCTTCTTGAGGTTCACCGGAATCAGTTGATAATTCACCAACTTCATTTCGCCATTACGAAACTCAAAGTCTGCACGTCCTACGTACTTGCCCCATTCGTGGGCCTGAACAATCCAGATACCATTCTGCTTATCCGGCGCACAGGGCGTACCCGGTACGTAATTCACCTGCTTTTTGTTTTCCGACGCCATGCACACCGGGTCTTGTGAGTGACCACCCACAATCATCGCCAGCGACCCGGCAGGCAGACTGCGCGCCATTTCCACATCGCCCGGCGCATTGGAACCGTGCTCACCATTGTCATAGTGCCCCATGTGGGTGGTGGCAAGGATCACATCCGGCTTCTGGGTTTGTTGCAGCTCTTCAATCACCAGCTTTGCTTCGTCCGCCGGTTTGCGGAACTCGATATCGGTAAAATACTCGGGATTACCGATTTTTGCCGTGTCATCGGTGGTTAAACCGATCACGGCGATTTTCAGCCCTTGCCTGTCAAAAATCATCCACGGTTTAAAAAGACGCTCACCGGTGCTTTTCTGATAGATATTGGCGGAAAGGAACGGGAATTTGGCCCACTTTTCCTGCTGGCGCAGCACACTCATCGGGTTATCAAACTCGTGATTGCCCACCGCCATTGCGTCGTAGCCAATCAGATTCATGCCACGAAAGTCAGGTTCTGCGTCCTGCAGATCGGATTCCGGCACGCCGGTATTGATGTCGCCGCCAGAGAGCAACAGGACGCTGCCACCTTCAGCCGCCACCTCTTTGCGGATCCCGTCCACCAGCGTTTTTTGTGCTGAGAGGCCGTACTCGCCATAATCGTTGCGCCAGAAGTGACCGTGATGATCGTTGGTATGGAGGATGGTTATCTTATAGGTTTTGTCCTGCTCATAAGCCTGAGCCGAACCACTTGCCAGAGTAAAGGCGGCTAGCAGCGCCAGCACCATGCTCTTTTTTAACAATTTCATGCTTCTCTCCCTGATTCATTAACAACCGCAAAAGTACTGTGCTCTGAAAGAATAGACAAATAAGTTTTCAGAATTGCGACTTCCTTCAAACCTTATCCGCAGGTATGTTAGCCAGATAACTATTTCAGTTCTGACAATTCTTACATCGCTCAACCTGACAGAGTATTTATGGCAATCAGTGAAACACCTCAGCCACTGCCCCCGTCTTCCGGGGCAGTCCCTAAGGCGCGCACCGCCTTTGGCATCCTTGGTGCGATTAGCGTTTCCCATCTGCTTAACGACATGATCCAGTCGCTGATTCTGGCGATTTACCCGCTGCTACAAAATGAGTTTTCTCTCTCATTTTTACAGATTGGGATGATAACCCTGACTTTTCAGCTTTCGTCATCATTGCTACAGCCGGTTGTCGGTTACTGGACGGATAAGCATCCGATGCCCTGGTCGCTTCCTGTCGGCATGTGCTTTACCCTCAGCGGCCTGGTTCTGCTGGCGCTGTCGGGCAGTTTTGAAACGGTGCTGATTGCCGCCGCACTTGTGGGCACGGGATCGTCGGTGTTCCATCCGGAATCCTCTCGCGTGGCGCGTATGGCCTCTGGCGGACGTCACGGGCTGGCACAATCTATCTTTCAGGTAGGCGGGAATTTCGGTAGCTCGCTTGGCCCTCTGCTGGCGGCCATTATCATTGCCCCTTACGGCAAAGGTAACGTCGCCTGGTTCGTGCTCGCGGCGCTGCTGGCTATCGTGGTACTGGCGCAGGTGAGCCGCTGGTATGCCGCACAGCACCGGGTCAACAAAGGGAAAAATGCGGCGACGGTAATCAATCCACTGCCGCGCAATAAAGTGGTTCTGGCAGTGTGCATCCTCTTAGTGCTGATTTTCTCGAAATATTTCTATATGGCGAGCATCAGCAGCTATTTCACCTTTTATCTGATGCATAAATTCGATTTATCCGTCCAGAATGCGCAGATTCACCTGTTTATCTTCTTGTTCGCCGTTGCGGCGGGCACGGTGATTGGCGGGCCTGTCGGCGATAAGATCGGGCGAAAATATGTGATTTGGGGCTCTATCCTTGGTGTTGCGCCTTTTACCCTGCTTTTACCCTACGCAACCTTGTTCTGGACGGGTGTATTGACGGTGATCATTGGTTTTGTGCTGGCATCCGCGTTTTCCGCCATCCTGGTGTACGCTCAGGAGCTGCTTCCAGGACGTATCGGTATGGTTTCCGGGCTGTTTTTTGGTTTTGCCTTCGGTATGGGTGGGCTTGGAGCGGCAGTACTTGGGGTCGTTGCCGACCATACCAGTATCGATCTGGTCTATAAAATCTGTGCTTACCTGCCCTTATTGGGGATATTGACCATATTCCTGCCCGATAATCGCCATAAAGCGTGATTTCCCTCCGGCCAAAGCCTGGCTTTGGCCTCATACTTCTCAGGCAAACATGCACTTACAACGGGATCTCTGCTCTCTATGGCCGGGTTGCCGTTTAATTTCGCCCAACGTGCCATTTTCTTCAGAATTCAATGATTATTCATGAACACGATGCTTAAAATTGTCATAAACTGTAACCTGGGTTTTGGTTAATAAACCAAAATGGATCCACGCATCAACGAAAGGAGACGGAATGCATCACGCCACACCGCTTATCACCACCATTGTCGGCGGGCTTGTTCTCGCTTTTATCCTCGGCATGCTTGCCAATAAACTTCGAATTTCTCCTCTGGTGGGTTATCTGTTAGCGGGTGTGCTGGCCGGACCTTTTACGCCAGGTTTTGTCGCCGATACCAAGCTGGCGCCGGAACTGGCGGAACTGGGCGTGATTCTGCTGATGTTTGGCGTGGGGCTGCATTTCTCTTTAAAGGATCTGATGGCGGTAAAGTCCATCGCCATTCCCGGAGCGATAGCGCAAATTGCCGTCGCCACGCTCCTGGGTATGGCGCTCTCCGCAACATTAGGCTGGTCGCTGATGACCGGCATAGTGTTTGGGCTGTGTCTTTCCACCGCCAGTACCGTGGTGCTGCTACGTGCGCTTGAGGAACGACAGTTAATTGATAGCCAGCGCGGGCAAATCGCCATCGGCTGGCTGATTGTCGAAGACCTGGTGATGGTCCTGACGCTGGTTCTGTTACCTGCCGTTGCCGGAATGGTGGAAAAAGGCAATGTGGGGCTGGCGACGCTCGCCGTCGATATGGGAATAACCATCGGTAAAGTGGTCGCCTTTATCGCCATTATGATGCTGGTGGGCCGCCGCCTGGTGCCGTGGATTATGGCGCGCAGCGCGGCAACAGGTTCTCGCGAACTTTTTACCCTTTCGGTTCTGGCACTGGCGCTCGGTATCGCTTTCGGGGCTGTCGAGCTTTTTGATGTCTCCTTCGCACTGGGTGCATTTTTCGCCGGGATGGTATTGAATGAATCCGAACTGAGCCACCGCGCCGCACACGATACCCTGCCGCTGCGTGATGCCTTCGCAGTGCTCTTCTTTGTTTCCGTGGGCATGCTGTTTGACCCCATGGTACTGATTAATCAACCACTGGCGGTGCTGGCCACGCTGGCAATTATCATTTTTGGTAAATCGGTTGCCGCTTTTTTCCTTGTTCGCCTGTTCGGTCACTCGCCGCGTACGGCCCTGACTATCGCCGCCAGTCTGGCGCAAATTGGTGAATTTGCTTTTATCCTCGCCGGGCTGGGTATGGCGCTGGATTTACTGCCGCAGGCAGGGCAAAACCTGGTGCTGGCAGGGGCAATTCTCTCCATTATGCTGAACCCGGTGCTGTTCACGCTGCTGGAAAAATATCTCGATAAAACCGAAACGCTGGAAGAGCAAACCCTCGAAGAAGCCATTGAGGACGAGAAGCAGATCCCGGTGGATATTTGCAATCACGCGCTGCTGGTGGGTTTTGGTCGTGTCGGCAGCCTGTTAGGCGAGAAGCTGATGGCCCAAGGGATCCCGCTGGTGGTCATTGAGACATCGCGCACCCGCGTGGATGAACTGCGCGAGCGTGGCATTCGTGCCGTGCTGGGGAATGCGGCCAACGAGGAGATCATGAATCTCGCGCATCTGGATTGCGCCCGCTGGTTGCTGCTGACGATTCCGAACGGCTATGAAGCGGGCGAGATTGTCGCAACGGCGCGCGAGAAGTGTCCGAATATTGAGATTATCGCCCGCGCCCATTATGACGACGAGGTGGAATACATTGTCGAACGTGGCGCAAACCAGGTGGTGATGGGCGAGCGAGAGATTGCGAACACCATGCTGACGTTGATTGAGAAGCCCCCCGTAGTTGAAGCGATGACCGGGTAAAGGCCTGGCCGCCTGATGCCCTCACCCCGCCCTCTCCCCCAGGGAAAGGGCGAAAACCGTAGCCCGCACGCACCTCCGAATGGTAACCCGGATAAGCGCCAGCGCCATCCGGGAAGCCATTAAAAGGCTTCGCACAGAACTACCGTGACCAGTACGACTCTTCCAGGCTGTCTTCACGCTCTGGCAGCCCGCGGGACAAACGCGGCGCATGCTGGTTCAATACCTGATAGCTCACACGGTTGGCATATTTACAGACCTGCGCCAGCGACGAGTAAGTCAGCCAGGTAAACTGGTGCTTGCTGGAATTTGGCACATTGATACGGTGGTAATTGTTGGCGGTGATATCATGCAACAATGCCGCCAGCGCGCCATCTCCCGCCCCGTTGGTATTCATAATTTTTTCCGGGCCGCCCATGTACGGGGCAATATGCGAATAAATGCGCAGCGGCTGCTGGCAATCTTTATGGCGCATCGCGCGGCTAAATTCATACTGATTAAACTCAGCAATCGCCCCAGGCAATAAAGGATGCTGCGTCTTGCGTTTCGCTTCATCTTCGGTAAAGCCGGCCATATACAGCCCCACCGGACCTGCGGTGCAAAGCACCAGATCGACCCAATCCAGCGCCTTATCCGAGGCCAGCAGCGGATCGCTTTCTCCGGTCAACGCCTGCGCCTCTTCTTCATTCATCGCCAGAATGGAGACTTGCTCTTTCAGAAAGTTCTGCCACCACTGGGGGTTATCAGCAATCACATATTTCGTGCCGAGCGTCAGCACCACCGGCACGTTATGCTTTTTGGCGTAAGCCACGGCCTGCATGGTAGCTTCCGGCATCGGTTCACCCGGATTACACCGCACCAGGTAAGAGGTCAGTACCAGGGCGGAGGCACCGGCGATGACCGATTCAGGAATACTTTGCGGACGCAATTGATTCATATGACCGGGGCTAATAGCGAACGTACGCTCGCCCGACTCGCTGATCAGGGTAAAACAGCGGCCTATTGCACCGTCTACGCCTTGCAGATAGTTCAGGTCGGTACGGCTTGAGGTATTGCACAGGTAACGATAGGCGTAGCTGCCAATCTCAATATTGCTGCACATCACACCCAGTAAGACCGAGCGGTCATCCGCCAGTACCGAGTAGTTGTGCATGGTATTGCCAATGGTGCCGCCCGCAAACTGATGGGTAATCAGGTTTTCGCGCACCAGTTCCTGATATAGCGCCTCGGCCACATCGTCTGCAATGACCAGAGAGTGACCCGCGCTCAGACCGTAACGGGCGATAAACGCATCATCCACTTTCGCTTCGATATCCACCAGCGTCTGGTCAATACCCACCACCCAGGAGGCGCTGACTTCATTCTCTGGCTGGATTTGCTGCAATAACGGATCGCGGGCGTTAACGGGAAAATAGTGTTTGGATTTACGTTTACCGGGAAATTTCATGGTCATCGTTACAGGTGAGGATTGGGCGAAGAATGGTAGCACATTCCCCGCGCCTGGCGATCGGCATTACACCGTATACATGTTCAATATCGGCTACGCAGATCCCGGTTCAGGTCACCTTGCCCCTTACAATGAAGGATTATTTACCGGAGGACACCATGGATAAAGGGAATAAAATACGCGTCCTTGAGCGTATCTCTGCTGAAATGCAGCAAGTATTACACTTTCAACAGGAAAACCCACAGCCCGAACCAGACGGCAATGATTATCCCACCCAGCGCCGGGCCTATAACGAAGAACGGCGCTACTGGAACGCCGGAGGGCCAGACATACCGACTAAAGACGTTGACGTACCCACGCGCTATGGCACCGTTCGTACGCGCATTTACGCTTCGCCAAAACCAGAGAGTCAGGCGACGCTCTTTTATCTTCACGGTGGGGGTTTTGTGCTGGGAAACCTCGACACGCACGATCGTATCATGAGACTGCTGGCGCACTATACACAGTGTACGGTGGTCGGGATCGATTACACGCTTTCACCTGAGGCGCGATTTCCACAAGCCATAGAGGAAGCCGTAGCGGTATGCCAGTTTTATGCGCAACACGCTCACACCTTTAACCTGAATATGCAGCGTTTCGGTCTCGCAGGAGACTCTGCTGGCGCCATGCTGGCGATGGCAACCGCATTATGGATACGTGATCACAACATTGACTGCGGGCAAATGACAGCGCTGCTGCTCTATTACGGCCTCTATGGTTTACAGGATTCACGTAGCCGCTGGCTCTATGGCGGCACCTGGGATGGTTTAACCCGGAAAGATTTGCAAAGTTACGATCAGGCTTATCTGCGCGATGAACAGGATCGCGAATCACCTTACTACTGCATCTTTAACAACGACCTGACGCAGGCTGTCCCTCCCTGTTTTATCGCCAGTGCCGAATATGATCCCTTAATAGATGACAGCAAAACCCTCTACGCGATCATTCGGGAACATAACGCGCATTGTCGGTATCAAATGTATCCGGGAACGCTGCACGCGTTTCTGCATTACTCACGAATGATGGAGACCGCAGATCGTGCGCTACGCGATGGCGCACGATTTTTCTGCGAAAACAACCGTTAGCGATATTTCTCTGTGAGACTGACCATCATCTCGATATGATCCGGGGAATCATTAAGTGCAGGAATATATTCATATTTCTCGCCGCCCGCTTCGAGGAAAAACTCACGGTTCTGCACGGCGATCTCTTCGAGAGTCTCAAGGCAATCGGCGGCAAAACCCGGGCTCATAACCTGAATATGTTTTACGCCCTTCTCACCGAGCATTTTCATGGTCTCATCGGTGTAGGGCGTTAGCCAGGGCTCGCGACCAAAGCGCGACTGGAAGGTCATCATCACTTTTTCTGGCGGCAGTTCAAGGGCTGAAACCAGCTCACGTGTGGTATCCCGGCAGCGCTGCGGGTAATCATCACCTTGATCCGCATAGCGTTGCGGAATGCCGTGATAAGAGAGCAGCAGCAAGTCGGGTTCGCCATGGCGGGCAAATGAGGCACGCACGCTATTCGCCAGCGCGTTGATATAAGCGGGATCATCCGCATAGTCGCGAATAAACGAGATACCGGGAATATGGCGTTTTGGGGCAAGGATACGCGCGAGTTCGTCCCATACCGCCGCCACCGTTGAACAGGAGTATTGCGGATAAAGTGGCAGCACGACGATATGTTCAACGCCTTGTGACTGGAGTTCCTCCACCGCGCTCGCCAGCGACGGCGAACCGTAACTCATTCCCAGCGCAACGGGGACATCAGGAAGACGTGCGGCCAGCGCGGCTTGCTGCCTGCGGCTGTAGACCATCAGCGGCGAGCCCTCTTCCATCCACACGGATTGATAGAGCTTTGCGACGCGCGGAGAGCGAATAGGCAGAATGACGCCACGCAGCAAAGGCCACCACAATAAACGGGACGTATCGACGACGCGCTGGTCGCTTAAGAATTGCCGCAGATAGCGCTTAACGGCCTCGGGAGTGGGTGCTTCGGGGGTACCAAGATTGGCCAGCAGAATACCTGCTTTCGTCTGACTCATTCGCGCCTCTTAACCATTGAACTGGCTAATGATTGTAACTGAAAAGCGCGTAAACGAAACCAATCACAGCGATTGGAAGATTATCCCCGGCGAACACCGGGGATAGAGGCGATTAGCCGAGGATTTTTTCCAGCTCTGCGCGCACGTCAGCCACGGCTTTGGTGCCGTCAACTTTCGCGTATTTGGTGTTACCCGCCTGCGCTTCTTTGGAGTAGTAACCGATCAACGGCGCAGTCATCTGATGGTATTCCACCAGACGCTTACGGACGGTTTCTTCCTGGTCATCTTTACGGGTGGTCAGCTCTTCGCCGGTCACGTCGTCTTTACCTTCCACTTTCGGCGGATTGAATTTAACGTGGTAAACACGGCCAGAAGCGGCGTGTACGCGACGACCTACGATACGGTCAACGATCAGCTCGTCCGGTACGTCAAATTCCAGGACGTAATCGACTTTGATACCGGCTTCTTTCATTGCATCAGCCTGCGGGATGGTGCGTGGGAAGCCATCGAGCAGGAAACCATTGCGGCAGTCTTCCTGTGCAATACGCTCTTTCACCAGGGCGATAACCAGTTCGTCAGTCACCAGTTTACCGGCATCCATGATGTCTTTTGCTTGCTTGCCCAGTTCGCTGCCAGATTTCACAGCGGCGCGGAGCATATCGCCCGTGGAGATTTGCGGAATACCGTATTTCTCCATAATGAACTGTGCCTGAGTTCCTTTACCCGCGCCTGGAGCGCCAAGCAGAATAATACGCATTGCGGAAATCCCCTCAAATGTCGATTCAATTTTTCAAAAAAGCGCTAAACGATACCACCAGAATGAGTATGGCTCAAGGAAGGCTACGGGGCTGAAACGGTTAGTGGGAAAGAATGTTTAAAAAATGCGGCAATCCTCCCCACAACAGTCCTCTTCAGGGGGAACGAAGGAGAAAAAAGTGCGCTGCGCCATATCCTCTCCCCTGCGGGGAGAGGATAACGGTGAATTTACGACATTAACAAGGTATTCAAACGCTTAATAAAGAGGTTGGGATCTTCCAGCGTGCCGCGTTCAGCGAACAGCGCCTGATCCAACAGCAGTTCGACCCATTCGCCAAACTTCGTCTCGTCCTGAGTATCGGCGGTGCGTTTCACCAGCGGATGATCCGGGTTCAGTTCAAAGATGTACTTCACTTCCGGCACGCTCTGGCCCGCAGCGGCAAACAATTTCGCCATCTGCGTGCTCATTTCGTCGTTATCGGTGGTGACTATCGCCGGGGTATCGGTCAGACGATGCGTCAGGCGTACCTCTTTCACGCGGTCGCCCAGCAGGGTTTTAACGCGCTCAACAAACGGCTCCAGCGCTTTTTCTGCTTCTTTGGTGGTTTCGTCCACTTCATCAGCCAGTTTATCCAGCGACTCGTCAGCTTTAGAGACCGACTGGAACGGCTTACCGCTGAACTCGGTCAGATAGCTCATCATCCACTCGTCGATACGATCGGAGAGCAGCAGAACTTCGATACCTTTCTTACGCAGCAGTTCCAGATGCGGGCTGCTCTTCGCCGCCGCGTAGCTGTCGGCAGTGATGAAGTAGATTTTCTCCTGCCCTTCTTTCATGCGCGAGAGGTAATCCTCCAGCGATACGGTCTGTTCGGAAGAGTCCGTGTGGGTAGAAGCAAAACGCAGCAGTTTGGCGATCGCTTCCTGGTTGGCATTGTCTTCTGCCGGGCCTTCTTTTAGCGCCAGGCCGAACTGTTTCCAGAAGCTTTGGTATTTTTCCGCATCATCTTTGGCCAGCTTATCGAGCATCTGCAGGGCGCGTTTGGTCAGCGCATTACGCAGATTACGGGTAACGGTGCTGTCCTGCAGAATTTCGCGGGAAACGTTCAGCGGCAGATCGTTGGAATCTATCAGACCGCGCACGAAGCGCAGGTAGTTCGGCATAAACTGTTCGGCGTCGTCCATGATAAAGACGCGCTGTACGTACAGTTTCAGGCCATGCTTATGGTCGCGGTTCCACATATCCCATGGCGCCTGCGAAGGGATAAACAGCAGGCTGGTATACTCTTGCTTGCCTTCCACGCGGTTATGGCTCCAGGCCAGCGGGTCGGTAAAGTCATGAGCGATATGTTTGTAGAACTCTTTATATTCGTCGTCGCTGATTTCCGACTTGCTGCGGGTCCACAGCGCCTGTGCTTTGTTGATTTTTTCCCAGGAGACCACGGTTTCGCCGTCGACCTCTTCCTGCTTCTCAATTTCCACCGGCAGCGCAATATGATCGGAATATTTGCTGATGATCGAGCGCACACGCCAGTCGTTCAGGAAATCATCTTCGCCTTCGCGCAGATGCAGCGTGATTTCAGTACCACGCTCCGGTTTATTGATGTCGGCAACGGTATATTCACCTTCGCCAGCAGATTCCCAGAACACGCCATTATCAGCACTTTCGCCCGCAGCACGGGTGCGCACGGTGACTTTATCGGCAACGATGAACGCAGAGTAGAAGCCCACCCCGAACTGACCAATCAACTGGCTGTCTTTCGCCTGATCGGAGCCCATCGATTCCAGAAATGCTTTGGTGCCAGACTTGGCAATCGTACCGAGGTTCTCAATGACCTCGTCGCGGCTCATCCCGATACCGTTATCGGCAATGGTCAGTGTGCGATTGTCTTTATTAAACGAGACGCGCACACGCAGTTCGCCATCCCCTTCGTACAGATCCGGTTTGGACAACGCGCGAAAACGCAGTTTGTCCGCCGCATCTGAGGCGTTGGAGATAAGCTCACGCAGGAAGATTTCTTTATTGGAATACAGGGAATGGATCATCAGGTGCAGAAGCTGTTTTACTTCTGACTGGAAACCGCGGGTTTCTTGTCCTTTCATGTAAGTCGACCTCAACAATGCCATTAAAAAGTAATAGCCGTCATTTTTCGCGCCGCGAATGTACAGGCTATTGAAATGATGAGGGTGAGATGGGGATTGAGAAGGATTTTTTCAAGCGGAGGCCACGTGTCGCAGCCTCCGTTTGGTCAGAATTTAATCTTGTGGCGACCCGCAAGCGAATGGGACAGCGTGGTGCCGTCAACCATTTCCAGCTCACCGCCAACGGGAACGCCGTGAGCAATACGACTGGCTTCCACTCCATATTGCGCGCAAAGCTCGGCAATATAGTTGGCGGTTGCCTCACCTTCTACCGTCGGGTTGGTGGCGAGAATCACCTCTCGCATCGATTCCGCCTGCAGACGCTGCTCCAGTCGATCGAGGCCAATATCGTCCGGCCCGATACCATCGAGCGGCGACAGGTGGCCCATCAACACGAAATAGCGTCCGGAAAACTGGCCGGTCTGCTCAATGGCGTAGATATCCGCAGGACTCTCCACCACACAGATTTGACCATTTTCCTGACGGCGCGGATTGCTGCAAATATTGCAGATCTCCTGCTCGGTAAAGGTGCGGCAATCGGCGCAATGGCCGATTTCCGACATGGCGCGGGTCAATGCCTGCGCCAGGCGCATTCCACCGCTGCGGTCACGTTGCAATAGCGTAAACGCCATGCGCTGCGCCGACTTCGGGCCAACGCCCGGCAGACAGCGCAGCGCTTCCATAAGCTGCGTTAACAGCGGACTGGTCTGCATCAGAACGGCATCTTGAAGCCCGGCGGCAGTTGCATACCGGAGGAAACAGAAGCCATTTTCTCTTTCTGGGTTTCTTCAATGCGGCGCGCAGCGTCGTTGAACGCCGCAGCCACCAGATCTTCCAGCATGTCTTTATCGTCTTCCAGCAGGCTCGGATCGATCTCTACGCGGCGGCAGTTATGCGCACCGTTAATAGTCACTTTCACCAGGCCAGCACCAGACTCACCGGTCACTTCCAGCTTTGCGATTTCTTCCTGCATCTGCTGCATTTTTTCTTGCATCTGCTGGGCCTGTTTCATCAGGTTACCCAGACCGCCTTTTCCACCAAACATAGGCTCTTCTCTCAGTAAGTCATAGTTAAGGTTGACAGCAAGCCAGCTTACCATCAAATGGGACGAATACTCTCTTCATCCAGATCCGCATCGAAGAAGCGTTGCAGTGTCTGAATGTTGTTATCCGTAATAATCGCCTCGCGCGCCTGCGCAAGTTTCTCTTCATATATGGCCTGACGCCATTCCAGTGGCGTGCGCACCGCCGGATTATCATCTTCAATGATAGTCAATTCAACCGTGTTGCCATGTAATGCCGAAAGCGCGTCCGCCAGCGTTTTTTGCGCAGACGGCGAATTCAGGTGCCGCTGAGCAGAACGTAAATGCAGGCAAATTCGGCTCTCATCCTGCTCTTTCCAGGCGTTGAGCGCCACCTGTTCAACCAGTTTTGGCAGGGTGAGTCGGCTGATTTCCGCCGCCCAGGCATCACGCTCAAGCGACTCTTCGGCCAGTTTCTTCGACAACTCCGGCGTTTTTTCGTGCTCAAGCGCTTTTTTTAGCGCCTTCGGCGTGGCTACCGTCTCTTTCACCTCTTCGGTGACGGTTGTCGCTTTCCAGCGGTAGGCCTCTTTTTTTACCGCAGCCTCTTCATGTGAAGAAGATGCCGGGCGCGACTGCACGCGCTCGGTGACTGACGCCAGTCTCTCCAGCGCGCTATTGTTCACCGGCCGCGCGCGGGCTGCGGCTGCCGGTTCACTCTTTTTTGTTTTGTCCGCTCCCTGAGCGCGCTGCAATTGGCGACGGGCCGCCAAGACTTGGCTGGTGGCATCGGGCAGAGCGACATCATGTTGCGGCTGCTGTTGCGGCTGCGATGGCGCTGCCTGCACCGGAACCTGCGCCGAATTCAACACCGCAGCAGGCGCGGCTGGCGCGAAAGAAGCCTGGGGCGCATCCGGCACCGTTAATGGCTCACGCGGATGAAACGCCAGCGCACGCAGCAGGGTCATCTCCATCCCCATACGTCTGTCCGGCGCATACGGCAACTCTTTGCGGCCAATGAGCAGCGTCTGGTAGTAGAGCTGCACATCGCCCGGTGGCACTATGCGCGCCAGTTCCCGCATGCGTTGTTCAATGGGTGCCATATCGCTGCCGAGCGCCGCAGGGCTGAGCTGAACCATGGCGATGCGGTGCATCAGCGTTTGCATCTCCACCAGCAGGGCTTCCCATTCGACGCCACGGGAGGCAGCCTCATTTACCAGCGCCATCGTCCGTTCGCCGTCAGCAGCCACAAGCGCTTCAATCAGCGCCAGCGCCTGGTCGTCATTGAGCGTCCCGAGCATCGTGCTGACAACTTGCGCAGTCAGTTGCCCATCACCGCTGGCAATTGCCTGATCGGTAAGGCTCAGCGCATCGCGCAGGCTGCCGTCTGCGGCGCGGGCCAGCAACTGGAGCGCACGCAATTCGTGGGGAATACTTTCGGCATCAAGAATGTGTTCAAGCTGCTGACGGATTTGATCAACGTCCAGCGCTTTAAGATGAAACTGCAGACAACGCGACAGAATCGTCACCGGCAATTTTTGCGGATCGGTCGTCGCCAGCAAGAATTTGACGTGCTCAGGCGGCTCTTCAAGCGTCTTCAACAGCGCGTTAAAGCTGTGGCGCGAGAGCATGTGCACTTCGTCAATAAGGTAGACCTTGAAACGGCCGCGCGCGGGGGCGTACTGCACGTTATCCAACAGGTCACGGGTATCTTCGACCTTGGTGCGGGATGCCGCATCAATTTCGATTAAGTCAACAAAGCGCCCCTGTTCGATTTCCCGACAGCTATCGCACACGCCGCAAGGCGTCGCCGTGACACCTGTTTCGCAATTCAGCCCTTTTGCCAGCAGTCGGGCAATAGAGGTTTTACCGACGCCACGCGTACCGGAAAACAGGTAGGCATGATGGATGCGTCCTGAGGATAAGCCGTTCGCCAGTGCGGTCAGCACATGCTCCTGGCCGACGACGTCAGCAAAAGTTTGGGGTCGCCATTTACGGGCTAAGACCTGATAACTCATTGGCAGGCTCTGAAACGCTGGAGGTGGATTAATAGGGGGGAATGCTATCACAACCTCACTTAATCAGCGAGGTTGTCTCTTAGTGACGGACAGCGCACTGTAACCGGAACGTACACGGAGTACGTGAGGATTACGAGCACTGCCCGGCGCTAAAATGACAAATAAAGCAGTCTGATAATTAATGCCCCGGGAATGGCACCAGACTAAAGCAGGTCAGCCCCTGTTTTTCCAGACGTTGTTCACCGCCCAGATCGAACAGGTTAATGATGAATGCTGCATCGGTCACTTCGCCACCCAAACGGCGGATCAGTTTTACGGTTGCTTCGATGGTGCCGCCGGTCGCCAGCAGATCGTCAACCACAAGGACTTTATCGCCAGCCTGGATCGCATCGATGTGGATCTCCAGCTGATCGGTACCGTATTCCAGTTCGTAGCTTTCCGCGATGGTTTCACGCGGCAGTTTACGCGGTTTACGTACCGGTACAAAGCCAACACCCAGGCCTAACGCAACCGGTGCGCCGAACAGGAAGCCACGCGCTTCTGTACCTACTACTTTCGTGATCCCGGCGTCTTTGTAGCGTTCAACCAGCAGTTCAATGCTGAGAGCGTACGCTTTCGGGTCTTCCAGCAAACTGGTGACATCACGGAACAGGATGCCCGGCTTCGGATAATCCTGAATGCTTTTGATGCTGTTTTTGAGAAATTCAAGCTGCTGCGCAGTCGCTGTCATGGATTTTTGCCTGATAGAAACGGTGTTACTCACGGCGCACACTGAGGTTTCGCATGTAACCTGCGGTTAACATTTAACCAGTCGCGCCTGTGCTCGAAAACGCTCGAATTTACTGGCAGAACGCGACAATTGCAACTTCCATCGGTGAGCTTTATGGTTTTTGTTGCTTTGCGTCAATCACGGGCAGTCGCCACATAAAAATCAGCAGGCAAGACAAAATAACCAGCAGCAGCAATCGCACCCATATAATCTTCACCATCCACAGCGAAATGGCGAATGTGACCACTATCACGGCGATGGCCCGGGGTTTGGCGCCAGGCGGCATCGCTTTATAGGTTTGCCAGTGACGCAAATAGCCACCAAACCAGGAACGGTACAATAACCACTGATGAAAACGGGGCGACGAGCGCGCAAAGCACCAGGCGGCCAGCAGAATAAACGGCGTGGTCGGCAGCAATGGCAAAACGACGCCGAGAGTACCCAGCACTACCGCCAGCCAGCCAATGATGATTAAAATAGTCCGTTGCATAGTGCGAATCATTATCATTGATGAGCGGCTAATGTAGCATAGTCGGCGTCATTTACAGGGGAGATAATCGTGAGAAGCGCGTTGCTTTTACAGGCTCTGGAACAAAAGCTGGACGAGCTGGCGCGACAAATCGCTCCTCAGGCAAAGCACGCCACGGTGAGCCCACGTTTTGATCGTCATCTGTTCCGCACACGTAGCACCACAATGGATGCCTGCCTGCAAGAAGCCCGGCACAGTCTGAGCGCGCTTCGCCATGGCGTCGACGCACAGCAAATCGAGCAGGTGGCATGGCTTGCAGAGCACCTTGAGGCACAGATTGCCGCCCTGAGTCGCGAATCGGCCTCATGGTCGCTACGTGAGTGGGATAATTCCGCGCCCGGCATTCAAAAATGGCAGCGTAAGCGACTGCAACATCAGGAATTCGAACAACGTCTGATGGCGATGAAACGTGAGCGAGAAACGCGTCTGGCAAAGGTCGAAACTTTCGCCGAACAGCAGCAATTACATAAAGAAATCACCGCATTTGAAGGCAGGCTGCGCCGCTGTCGCGAGGCGCTGGATAATATTGAGCGGGTGCTGGCGCGCCTGACACGTTAACCCGAGGAGAGAGTATGTCGCTGGAAGATGCACCGGATGAGGTCAAGCTGGCGGTCGATCTGATTATGCTGCTGGAAGAGCATGCTATTGCGCCGGAAACCGTGCTCAAAGCGTTGGAAATTGTGCAGCGGGATTTTGAACGCAAAGTGAGGGAGCGTGAGGGTTAAGCCTGGTGCGGCCTGATGCCCTCACCCCGGCTATCTCCTACGAGGAGAGGGAGAAAACCGTAGCCCGGAACAGGCGGTCACGCCGCCATCCGGGAATAATCCCCGGTGGCGCCAGCGCTTACCGGGGCTACGACAAGAGAGATATCTGAATCAACTCTGCGCAGGCGTCGGATCGTCGCCTTTCAGCTCGCGCTTCACTTCCGTATGCTCGTCACCGCTCGCATTGCGTAAATGCACTTCCAACTGGTTAAAGGCGATATTGATGTTATTTTCACGACACAGTCTGTCGATCGTGCGGTTTAGCTCATCCACCGTATAGCTACGATCGCGCAGTTCACGTACATACAGACGCAGTTCATGATCCAGCGTACTCGCGCCAAAGGTGGTAAAGAACACCGACGGCTCCGGATCGTGCATCACCTTCGGATGCTCCATCGCCGCTTTTAACAATACCTCTTTCACCTTATCCAGATCGGAGCCGTACGCCACGCCCAGACGGATGACCACGCGGGTAATGGTGTCTGACAGCGACCAGTTGATCAGACGTTCGGTCACAAACGCCTTGTTGGGAATAATGACCTCTTTGCGGTCAAAATCGGTGATCGTGGTGGCACGAATACGGATCTTACTTACCGACCCGGAGAAAGTGCCGATGGTGACGGTATCGCCAATACGCACCGGACGTTCGAACAGGATAATCAGGCCGGAGACAAAGTTACCGAAAATCTCTTGTAAACCAAAACCCAGACCAACCGAGAGAGCTGCCGCCAGCCATTGTAGTTTGTCCCATGAGACACCCAACGACCCGAACACCGTCATCGCACCAACGGCAATGATGACATAGTTCAGAATGGTGGTAATGGCGTAGGACGCCCCCTGGCGCATGTTCAACCGCGAAAGAACGATAACTTCCAGCAAACCCGGTAAGTTACGAATTAGCGCCCAGGCCACCACCGTGGCAATCAAGGCAAACAGCATGCTCCCCATAGTCACGCTTTTTACGGCGGCGACGCCTGCTTCCGTGCCGTTGTAGTGCCACAGGACAACGCTGTCCAGGTAAGCGAAAACGGTGATCAAATCCGACCAAATCGCCCAGAACACGACGCCAAAGAGGGCGATCATCAGCAACATAGTGATACGTAATGTCTGCTGGTTGACCTGCTCCAGGGCTATACCCGGCTCTTCCTGCGGCTCAGCGCCTTCGGCCCCTTCTTTTATCAGGTTCTGGCGGCGGGCCAGCGCACGACGGTAAGCAATACGACGCGCGGCAACGCTCAGGCCACGCAACACAGTCTGGTAAAGCAGGTTCCAGAGGATGACCAGATAGACAGTTTCAATCCAGCGTCCGGACAGGCGCAGCGTTGTATAGAAATAGCCAGTTGCCGTCAGCACCATCAATGCTATCGGAACAATCGCCAGAACGGTGATGGTGATAAGACGAATGCTATGAGACTCTTTATCCCGCCAGCTTTCCCTGAACATCGGCCATACCAGCCCGGTGATGACCAGCAAGTTAAGCAGGATCACCGTTTGTCCAAGCACATCATCCATCAAGTGCAGTGGCGAAAGCTCAGAGACCACGGACCAAAAATGGAGTGGCAGCAGCGCAAGGCTGATGCGCACAATCTGCCGACGCCAGTGGCTGGTCAGTTGTTCCGGCATATTGAAGTGGTTGACCGCCACGCCGTCTTTTTCCAGCACCTTCCAGCACAGGCCAAATACCAGCCAGAATACGGTCAGTTTTTTACTGAACGCCCACAGCAATTCACTGATATTAAGCTGCATCGTCAGTAAAATGAGGCCGATAGCCAGAATGATCAGGCAGACTGGCAGCGCGCGAATGAGATCGATAAGAATCGCTTTCGGCGTATGTAACTGACTGTCATTGCGTAACTGGCCTACCTGGGTCGCAAGACGCGCCTGATAGCTGCGCAACCAGCCAAGACGCCAGCGAATTAAGCCAGCGATCAGTAACAGGGGTAGGCCTGTGAGGAAAGCAATGGCCACCGCAGGCCAGGCTTTTTCCCAGTTACCGGTGATTTTCATTTTGCTTATCTGATCTTTCAGCGCCTGTGGGAAAGATTTAACCCAGTCCCCGTCCATTGGCTTGTTGCTGTTTACCCAGAAAATTTGCTGCGTCAGGATCTCCTGAAGGCTTTTCGACACGCTCATCAGTTGCTGCTGATTAACCTGCAGGTTAATCGCCATCATCAACTGATTACCAAGCTGCTTATTCAGTTGATCGAGCAGTTCACGACGCATATCCACGACTTGTAACAGCGCGTCATGCACTTCGTCGTTGACCTCACTCGAATGCCCCTCTTCCAGTTTTGCCACGAATGCATCGCTCTGGAAAAGGGCATCGCGCTGTTGGTTGACTTCAAACTGCTCCAGACGCAGGTCCGCAATGCGGTTGGTCATGTCTTCAAGCTCATCAGCGGAAGGGAGCGTTTGTTGTTGCTGATAAAGGATACGCGACAGCAGCAAGCTGCCTTTAAGTACTGAAATCTGCTCTTTCACGTTGCGCTCAGATTGCAGCGCGCGGTCAAGCCAGTTTTTTACTTTGATGTTTTGTTGCACCAGCGAGTTACCGTTTTCTGTCGCAGTAATAAGCTTCTGGCTAAGCTGGTGGTTAACGTCCAGTTCCTGCTTCACTAACGGCATCGCCTGGATACGCGCGGTTTCATCCGGCGTTACGGCTTCCTGGGCGGTTTTTTCTGTCAGCGTCAGCCGCTTGTTATTGACGGCTTCCTGCAACAGTTGCAGTTGATGTTCAAGGCGATTGCTGTTCGCAGTAGTGTAATCACGCTGTTTCTGCAGCGTGTCCTGCAAGGTAGTATTACCTTCGAGACTCTTACGCAACTGTTCGATTTGCGCATTCAGCAATGCCTGTTGAGCAAGTAAAAGTGTCTGCTGCGTCGGACGCAGAGCCCCCTCACCTGCCGCCGTGCCATTAAGACGATTGCGGATTTGCTGTAACTGTTGCGAAGCGGTGTACATGGAACTTTGCACACGCTCCGGCTGCGTCTGTAACGAGACTAACTGGCTGTTATAATTCGATAAATCGTTCTGAGCCGTTTGTAAGTCATCCAGTAACTGTGCCACGCGCGACTCAAGCTGGCGCAGAGAAAGCGTTGCCAGCGTTTTGCGTGTTTCATCGTCGTTATCTTTATCACTGAGCGCATTGAGGGCATCAGTCGCCTGACGCAGTTTGTCCGGCGCCTGGGTGATTTTCTGTTTTAAGAGAACAGTTTCCTGCTTAACCCGTTCTATTTTGTCCAGAACATCCAGGGTTTCCGTTAAATCCTGAATAACCAGTTTATCCGTAGCGGTGGGATCTTTTTGCTTATTCAGAGCGTCGAGCTGACTCTGGACATCGGAGCGAGCGGGTAAGTCGTTGTTTGTCGGGGCCGCGAAGGCACTGCCTGTAATAAAGGCAAGGACAAAAAACAGCGCGGCAGCCAAAACCGGGAGCGCACTTTTTGAGCGTGTGGATTGCAGCATCATTTGCGTGATTAATCTGTGAACAGGAAAGATGGCCGAAGCTAGCCACGCGCGAAGAATATCACGCCGTGAAGTTACAACCTAGTAACGTAATGTTAGCAGTCGCTTTTTCCGCTCATTCTGACTCAGGCTGAAAGGCCTGACGCTTTATTATGCAGCGTTGGACAAAACTGGCACATCTCCAGTAATATCGCGACATAGTCTCGGGCTTCTTTCTTTAAATCAAAAGATTGGGGCGAGAAAAGCCAATTCTCCATCACACCGGAAATATAGGCACGCATCAGTACTGCCGTCCGGCGGGTGAGTAAGCTCTCAGGAAGCAATTTGGCTTTAATGCACTCATTAAGTGTATGCTCGATGCGGTCGTAACTCTCCAGGCACAAATTACGCTGCGCCTCTTGCAAGACCGTCATTTCGCCAACAAACTCACACTTGTGAAAAATGATTTCCATCATGAGTCGGCGACGCTCTTCGACTACGGTTGCTTCAAGGATATAGACCAAAATTTCCCTTAAAACTGACAGTGGATCGTCAGGGAATTTTGCCCGATACTCAGTTTCGAGATCGCTGATGCTGGATTCTGACAGCGCCCAGATTTCACTGAATAAATCCGACTTATTTTTGAAGTGCCAGTAAATCGCACCACGGGTAACCCCCGCTGCCTGTGCAATATCTGCCAGTGAGGTCGCTGATACGCCCTGCCGGGAGAACAAACGCAAGGCCACATCAAGGATGTGCTGGCGTGTCTCTTGTGCCTGCTGTTTGGTTTTTCGTGCCATATGTTGGTGAATTGACAGGAGTCAGATTTACATACATTTATGAATGTTTGTACCATAGCATGACGATAATATAAACGCAGCAATGGGTTTGGGACATTTGATCCATTGATCAATTTGAAATCGGACACTCGAGGTTTACATATGAACAAAAACAGAGGGTTAACGCCTCTGGCGGTCGTTCTGATGCTTTCAGGCAGCTTAGCGCTTACAGGATGTGATGAAAAACCCGCTCAGCAGGGTGCTGCGGGTCAGGCGCCAGAAGTCGGCGTCGTCACGCTAAAAACAGAACCTCTGCAGATCACAACCGAACTTCCAGGTAGAACCAGCGCGTTTCGCGTTGCGGAAGTCCGTCCTCAGGTCAGTGGCATTATTTTAAAGCGCAACTTCACAGAAGGTAGTGATGTAGAAGCGGGTGTCTCGCTTTATCAGATTGATCCGGCCACTTATCAGGCTTCGTATGAAAGCGCGAAAGGCGATCTGGCAAAAGCGCAGGCTGCGGCAAATATCGCACGCATGACCGCTGCCCGTTATCAGAAATTGTTGGGTACCAAGTACATCAGCCAACAAGATTATGATACCGCTCAGGCTGACGCACAGCAGGCCGATGCGGCTGTCGTTGCGGCAAAAGCCGCGGTTGAAACCGCGCGTATCAACCTTGCTTACACCAAAGTCACCTCTCCGATCAGCGGCCGTATTGGTAAATCGTCCGTGACCGAAGGTGCGCTGGTGCAGACCGGGCAGACAACCGCGCTGGCAACCGTTCAGCAACTCGACCCGATCTACGTTGATGTTACACAGTCGAGCAATGACTACCTGCGGCTGAAACAGGAACTGGCGAACGGCACGCTGAAACAGGAAAACGGTAAAGCGAAAGTCGAGCTGGTGACCAACGACGGCACGAAATACCCGCAGAGCGGTACACTGGAGTTTTCTGACGTCACTGTTGATCAAACTACCGGTTCTATTACCCTGCGCGCCATTTTCCCGAATCCGGATATGACGCTGCTGCCAGGTCTGTTCGTACGTGCGAAACTCGAAGAAGGCACTAATCCTAATGCACTGCTGGTTCCACAGCAGGGTGTGACCCGTACTCCGCGTGGTGATGCTACCGCGATGGTCGTAGGTGAAGGCGATAAAGTCGAAATCCGTAAACTCACCGCGACTCAGGCCATTGGCGATAAATGGCTGGTGACAGATGGCCTGAAAGCAGGCGATCGCGTGATTGTGACAGGCCTTCAAAAAGTAAGACCCGGTGCGCAGGTAAAAGCACAGGAAGTGACCGCTGAGAATAAAGAGCAAGCCCAGGCCGGCGCGCAGTCACAGCCGTCTAAGTCTTAACTTAAACAGGAGCCGTTAAGACATGCCAAATTTCTTTATTGATCGCCCCATATTTGCCTGGGTGATCGCCATAATCATCATGCTTGCGGGGGGACTGGCGATCCTGAAGCTGCCTGTCGCGCAATATCCAACGATTGCGCCACCGGCAATTCAGATCAGTGCGTCCTACCCAGGTGCTGATGCAAAAACGGTGCAGGATACCGTTACGCAGGTTATCGAACAGAACATGAACGGTATCGATGGCCTGCTGTATATGTCCTCCACCAGTGACTCCTCTGGTACGGTACAGATCACCATCACCTTTGACTCTGGTACCGACGCGGATATCGCCCAGGTACAGGTGCAGAACAAACTGCAACTGGCAATGCCATTACTGCCGCAGGAAGTTCAGCAGCAGGGTGTGAGCGTTGAGAAGTCGTCCAGTAGCTTCCTGATGGTTCTCGGTATGATCAGTACCGATGGTTCCATGACGCAGGAAGATATTGCCGACTACGTGGGCGCCACCGTGAAAGACCCGGTCAGCCGTACCAAAGGTGTGGGTGACGTACAACTGTTCGGTGCGCAATATGCAATGCGTATCTGGATGGACCCGAACAAACTGAATAACTTCCAGTTGACTCCTGTTGATGTCATTACGGCTATTAAAGCGCAGAACGCCCAGGTCGCAGCAGGTCAGTTAGGTGGGACGCCGCCGGTGAAAGGCCAGCAGTTGAACGCCTCTATCATCGCGCAGACACGTCTGACCTCCACGGAAGAGTTCGGTAAGATCCTGCTGAAAGTTAACCAGGATGGTTCGCAGGTTCGTCTGCGTGACGTGGCAAGAATTGAGCTGGGCGGCGAAAACTACGACGTTATCGCCCGCTACAACGGTCAACCCGCATCCGGTCTTGGTATTAAGCTGGCAACCGGCGCGAACGCGCTGGATACCGCAAACGCGGTGCGCGCCACTATCGCCAAACTGGAGCCGTTCTTCCCGCACGGGCTGAAAGTGGTTTATCCGTACGATACCACCCCATTCGTTAAGATCTCGATTAACGAAGTGGTGAAAACGCTGGTTGAAGCGATCGTACTGGTATTCCTGGTTATGTACCTGTTCCTGCAGAACTTCCGCGCAACGCTGATTCCAACTATCGCGGTGCCAGTCGTCCTCTTGGGTACCTTCGCCATACTGTCAGCATTTGGTTACTCGATAAACACCCTCACCATGTTTGGTATGGTGCTGGCGATAGGCTTGCTGGTGGATGACGCCATCGTCGTCGTAGAGAACGTTGAGCGTGTCATGTCCGAAGAGGGCTTGCCGCCAAAAGAAGCCACGCGTAAGTCCATGGGCCAGATTCAGGGCGCGCTGGTAGGTATCGCTATGGTGCTGTCGGCGGTATTTATCCCGATGGCCTTCTTCGGTGGTTCTACCGGTGCGATTTACCGTCAGTTCTCTATCACCATTGTTTCAGCAATGGCGCTCTCTGTGCTGGTAGCGTTAATCCTGACGCCAGCGCTCTGTGCGACCATGCTAAAACCGATTGCCAAAGGCGATCACGGTGAAGGCAAGAAAGGTTTCTTTGGCTGGTTTAACCGCGTATTTGATAAGAGCACGCACCACTACACCGACAGCGTAGGTAACATTCTGCGCAGTACGGGGCGTTACCTGCTGCTCTATGTTCTTATCGTGGTTGGCATGGCCATCCTGTTCGTTCGTCTGCCAAGTTCGTTCCTGCCAGATGAAGACCAGGGTGTGTTCCTGACTATGGCGCAGCTTCCGGCGGGCGCGACGCAAGAGCGTACGCAGAAAGTGCTGGATGAAGTGTCGAAATACTACCTGGAAAACGAAAAAGATAACGTGAACTCTGTGTTTACCGTTAACGGCTTCGGCTTCTCCGGGCGTGGTCAGAACACCGGTCTGGCGTTCGTGTCGCTGAAAGGCTGGGATGAACGTCCGGGTGAGAAGAACAAAGTACCGGCAATTGCAGGTCGTGCAAGTGCGCACTTCTCGCAAATTAAAGATGCGATGGTCTTCGCCTTTAACCTGCCAGCGATCGTTGAACTGGGTACGGCGACCGGCTTTGACTTCCAATTGATTGACCAGGCGAACCTGGGGCATGACAAGCTGATGCAGGCGCGTAACCAGTTGTTCGGTGAGATTGCACAGCATCCGGATCTGCTGGTGGGTGTGCGTCCGAACGGCCTGGAAGATACGCCGCAGTTCAAAATCAATATCGACCAGGAAAAAGCACAGGCGTTGGGTGTCTCCTTAAGTGACATCAATACCACGCTTGGCGCGGCATGGGGCGGCAGCTACGTCAACGACTTCATCGACCGTGGTCGCGTGAAGAAAGTGTACGTTATGTCTGACGCGAAATACCGTATGCTGCCGAGCGATATCGGTAACTGGTATGTCCGTGGGGCAAGCGGCTCGATGGTGCCTTTCTCTGCCTTTGCGACGTCGCACTGGGAGTACGGCTCTCCGCGTCTGGAACGCTATAACGGTTTGCCATCCATGGAAATCCTCGGCCAGGCTGCTCCGGGTAAAAGTACCGGTGAAGCAATGGCGATGATGGAACAACTGGCCGGTAAACTGCCGACGGGTATTGGCTATGACTGGACAGGTATGTCTTATCAGGAACGCTTGTCAGGTAACCAGGCGCCTGCGCTGTACGCCATTTCCTTGATCGTGGTGTTCCTGTGTCTGGCGGCCCTGTACGAGAGCTGGTCAATTCCGTTCTCCGTTATGCTGGTAGTTCCGCTCGGGGTTGTTGGTGCGCTGCTGGCCGCGACCTTACGCGGTCTGACTAACGACGTTTACTTCCAGGTTGGCCTGCTGACAACCATTGGCTTGTCGGCGAAGAACGCGATACTTATCGTCGAATTCGCCAAAGATCTGATGGATAAAGAGGGCAAAGGGCTTATTGAAGCGACCCTGGAAGCGGTACGTATGCGTCTGCGTCCAATCCTGATGACCTCGCTGGCGTTTATCCTTGGGGTTCTGCCGCTGGTTATCAGTACGGGTGCAGGCTCCGGTGCGCAGAACGCCGTAGGTACCGGTGTAATGGGCGGTATGATTACCGCGACGGTACTGGCAATATTCTTCGTTCCTGTGTTCTTTGTGGTGGTGCGCCGCCGCTTTAGCCGCAGAAGTGACGATGTTGAGCACAGCCATAAGGTTGAGCAACACTGATAGTCATGAATGAAAAAGGCCGCGAAAGCGGCCTTTTTCTTATTCGCTGTTCTGATCATTAAAAGTACGTATTGTCTCTTCGTTTATTTTGTGCAGTCGTAATAGCGTACAGAATTAATACTCCATTAGGAGAACACCTTATATCCTTAGGTAAAATTCTTAATTATCTGGTACAATCAGTTTAAGTAAGAATATTCCTGGTAATTAGTGATTCTGGAATATTTAAATAACCTTAAATATCCAGCACCATTGACTAACCTAATGAAGAGTAAGGAAAGTTTTGATTTCGATGTCGGAAATTCTCACATAAAACATGATAATAAACTGCGCGATCCCTCCATTTTCGGAGAGCAAAACGCGATAATTGTAATTTTTCGTAATAGCGCAATGAAATCTTTTTAAGACTGGCTTATAGTTAAATCAATGAGGAAAAGCAGCATATGCTGCTGGTCAGATCACACGTTTCCACCCCGGAGCAGTGTTCAGTGAGTAAAAAAAGCGACTCAGAAGGGGATGTGTTATGGACGAATACTCGCCAAAAAGGCATGATATCGCGCAGCTTAAATTTCTCTGCGAAACGTTGTACCATGATTGTCTCCTGAATCTTGAAGAAAGCCATCATGGATGGGTTAACGATCCTACTTCGGCAATCAATTTGCAGTTAAATGAGTTGATTGAACATATAGCAACCTTCGCACTTAATTATAAAATTAAGTATAATGAAGATAATAAACTGATTGAGCAGATAGACGAATACCTTGATGATACGTTTATGCTGTTCAGTAGCTACGGTATCAACACACAAGACTTGCAGAAATGGCGTAAATCGGGAAACCGATTGTTCCGCTGTTTCGTCAATGTGAGCAAGGCTAACCCTGTTAGTCACTCCTGTTAAATATTTCAACCAGTAAAGGTAAAATCATGTCTGATAAGCCATTAACCAAAATTGATTATTTGATGCGATTACGACGTTGTCAGACAATTGACACGCTCGAACGCGTTATTGAAAAAAATAAATACGAACTGCCTGACCATGAACTGACGGTGTTTTATTCAGCAGCCGATCATCGTCTGGCTGAGCTAACCATGAATAAACTGTATGACAAAATCCCTCCTTCTGTGTGGAAATTCGTACGCTAAGTCTTCCCGACGTTTATTTACGGTTTTAATTTTTTATCCAGCGGCATTAGCAGGCGCACGTTATCTTCATGAGCGAAGAAAAAGTTAAAATGATTTCCGGCTTACCGTATCGACCTGCGGACGATACGCTGCGAGCTGACCGCATGCATGCCAGAGCGCTGCTTCATCGTTATAACCATTCGGCCCCTGACGAAAAAGCGGAACGCAGTGCGATTCTTGCTGCATTACTCGGCCAAAGTTCAGGTGTTTATATCGAACCAAACTTTCGCTGTGATTATGGCTACAATATTTTCCTGGGTAAGGATTTTTACGCCAATTTTGATTGTGTCATGTTGGATGTCTGCCCCATCCATATTGGCGACAATTGTATGTTAGCGCCAGGTGTACATATCTATACGGCAACACATCCGCTGGAGGCCAATGCGCGCAACAGCGGTCTCGAATACGGCAAACCGGTTCGCATTGGCAATAACGTCTGGATTGGTGGACGTGCGGTAATCAATCCAGGCGTGACCATTGGCGATAATGCGGTTATCGCCTCCGGTGCGGTGGTGGTAAAAGACGTTCCGCCGAATGTGGTGGTCGGTGGCAACCCCGCCCGAGTTATTAAAGCCATTCCGGGTGAAGCAATTTAACTGTTATCTTTTTTTGTCGATAAACTGTTACTTTTTTCACACAAAATGGCAACCTAAAATACGCTCTAATCGGTATATCCCCAAAGACGAAGGCGTGAGATGACAGAGATCCAGCGGCTGCTCAGCGAAACAATCGACGACATTAACCAGCGCGAAAAGCGAGACAACCGTCCGCGCTTTAGCATCAGCTTTATTCGCAAACATCCGGGCCTGTTTGTCGGCATGTATATAGCCTGGCTGGCCACGCTTGCCGTTATGTTGCAATCAGAAACACTGGTGGACTCCGTGTGGCTGCTGGTGGTGCTATTCGTCTTATTGAATGGCTTCTTTTTCTTTGATGTCTACCCGCGCTATCGCTACGAAGATATCGATGTGCTCGATTTTCGCGTCTGTTATAACGGCGAATGGTACAACACGCGTTATGTGCCGCAAGAGCTTATCAGCGCCATCCTTACTTCGCCTGCGGTCGATACTACGCGTAAAACACAGCTCCAGCAGATGTTATCCCGCAAGGGGGAACTCTCTTTCTACGACGTATTTACCCTTACCCGCCCCGAGACTGCGTAATCAGCCGCGCCAGCGTACGAACACCGCCGGGAAACAGGCTGGCAGAGGTATTACCGTAGCCGAGAACCAGCCCACTTGATGCCGGTGATGGCTGTAAATAAAAACGGCTTAATGCATGAGGCGCAAGACCAAACCCGCGCGCCTCACGCACAACATTCAGGTCATTCATTCCCGGTACTGAAAGCGTCAAATGCAGCCCGCCCTCGCCTCCCAATATCCGATGCTCCAGGTCAAAACCGTTCTGTAACGCCTCACGCAGTTGTGCCTGTCGTTTACGGTACAATCGGCGCATCGCCGCCAGATGGCGCGCGTAGTGACCATCCTCAATAAAATGCGCCAGAGCCAGTTGCTCGCTACGATGCCCACCGCGCAACAGACTATTGATAACCGGTGCCGCCGCGTTCGCCAACGCAGGCGGCATCACCATAAAACCAATACGTAACGATGGAAACAGCGTCTTGCTGAATGTTCCCAGGTAGACCACCGGTGGATTGGGGATCATTCCCAGCATGGCAGGTACCGGATCGCCGTGATAGCGAAACTCACTGTCATAGTCATCTTCGATGATCCAACTTCCACCGCGCGTGGCCGCCTCCAGCAACTGCAAACGACGGGCAGCACTCATCACATAGCCCAGCGGATATTGATGTGACGGCGAAGTATAGATAATGCGCGGCGGCGTTATCGTCTCCGCCAGCGTCATTCCTTCTTCATCCACCGGGATCCCTTTCACTTGCAACCCGGCTGCCAGAAAAGCGCTTTTTGCACCGTTATAGCCCGGCTCTTCTACCCAGGCACTGTTTCCCGGATCGCAGAGAAGATGAACACATAACATCAGCGCATCCTGGGCGCCTTCGGTAATTACAACCTGCTCGACGTCACAATGAATGCCTCTGGCCAGCGCGAGATGTCGGGCGATAGCCGCGCGCAGTCGCCGCTCTCCGCCAGACTCGCCATAACCCAGCAGCGCACTGCCCTCGTCACGCCAGACGCGCTCACTCAGCCTTCGCCAGATTGCCGTGGGGAAATAGTTCACCGCCGGTAGACCGGGGGTGAAAGCAAGTGCGGGGGAATTTCGCCTCACCCCTTGCGGCAGGGTCCGGACCCGTTGTGCGAGGGATATCACAGGCGTGTTACGTACAACAGGCGCACTGGCCAACATCAATACCCGTGTTCCCTGCCGTTCACGCTGAACGAAGCCCTCAATAGCGAGTTGTTCGAGCGCGGCGTTGACCGTATTTCGGGAAACGGCGAGTGTTTTTGCCAGCACGCGTGAGCCCGGTAGCAGCGAATGCGCTTTTAACGTTCCACCACGGATAGCATCCCGCAGTGCCATATATAGCGCCCGCTGCCGCGTTAATCCGGCACGTTCAGCCAGCGCCGGGCGCAGCAGTACCTGTAAAGCGTCATCGGGAATATTCATCGCGCCGCTCCTTAGTGGACCCATGAAAATATAGTTTGATGGCACTTCTTATGGAACCAGTGAAATTCTACGCTAGGTGAATCGCAAAGAGGAGCCACTATGAGCCAACTGAATCAATACGGACAACCCGTGGGCGATGCCCTTCCCGACTGGCAGCCCCGCCCTTTTCCTGAACGCGTGACGCTTGAAGGCCAGTATTGCCGCCTGGAGCCGCTGAGAGTCGAACACGCGCCGGCACTGTTTGCCGCCCATCGTCTGGCCGGAGATGACCGAAGCTGGACCTGGCTGCTGCGTGAACCGGAAACCGATCCCGACGCCTTCACCGCATGGGTAACAAGCGTCTGTGAATTAAAGGACCCTATTCATTTCACGGTTATCGATAACCGCACGCAGTCGCCTGTCGGTACACTTTCGCTCATGCGTATTGACGCCGCCAATGGCGTTATTGAGGTGGGCAGTGTGCATTTCTCTCCTCTGCTTATGCGCACCCGCGCCTCTACGGAAGCGCAGTGGCTACTGATGCGATATGCCCTGGAGACGCTGGGGTACCGCCGCTACGAATGGAAATGTAATAGCCTGAACGAACCGTCCCGTCGTGCCGCACTTCGGTTGGGCTTTCAGTATGAAGGGCGATTTCGCCAGGCGCTGGTTCAGAAAGGACACAATCGGGATACCGACTGGTTTTCTGTTATTGATAGCGAATGGCCACGCCTGGATAAGGCGTTTCGACAGTGGCTTGCCGCCGGAAATTTCACTGCCGACGGCAAACAGTTGCAATCCCTTGAGAGCCTGCGCGATTAACGCTTTTTCTTTCTTCCCTGCACAGCTTTAAAACGCGGATTGGATTTGCAAATCACATACAAACGCCCCTTGCGCTTGACTATCTGGCAGTCAGGGTGGCGTTGTTTCGCACTGCGTAACGAGTTCAGTACCTGCATGCGTTAGCCTCTTTTTGTGCCAATAAAACGCCCATAGCGCTGCTGGAAACGCGCCGCGCTTCCCTCATTACCCACCACTTTCTGTTTACCGGTGTAATACGGATGGGAAACAGAAGAGACGTCAATAGTCACGTAAGGGTATGTCACCCCTTCCAGTTCAATCTCGCGATCGGTTTTGATCGTCGAACCGACTTTAAAATATTCGTTCGCGCTGGTGTCATGAAACACCACCGTGCGGTAGTGCGGATGGATATCAGGTTTCATTTTGCTCTCTCATGTATTGTTATAACATAACAAAAGTCTAGCGAAATTCTTTTCCCTAAGCAACTCCTGCGCTAAATGCATTTTTCGCAAAAGCAACGAACCCTGCACGGTCATAAATTAGAAAAGAATGTTATTGGTTGATTTTTTTGCCTTAAGGCAAGCTGAACCTAAATCACTTGTGAGGAAAGCATCATGATGCGCTGCTGTTGTGCCCAACCCCGGACTCTAAAAATGATCACCTGCGAACGACTATTCGGAGAACACAATGAACGCGACAACATTACCCATCCTCGATCTGGCCCGCTACTTCAACCCCGCTGAACGTGATGCCTTTCTCGATCAGCTGCGCACCAGCGCACGCGACATCGGCTTTTTTTATCTTATTAATCACGGTGTGAATGACGAGCTGCAGCGCGCCGTTCAACACGAAGCCCGCCGCTTTTTTGCCCTCAGCGATGAGCAAAAACAGCAGGTGGCGATGATTCACTCCCCCCATTTTCGCGGCTACAACCGCGCGGCATCGGAAATCACCCGTGGTAAACCAGACTGGCGAGAACAGTTCGATATCGGCGCGGAACGCCCGGAACTGCTGTTGAGCGACAGCGACCCGCGCTGGCGGCGCTTGCAGGGGCCGAACCTGTGGCCAGCGGAGCAACCAGAGCTGAAAACCACGCTGCTCGACTGGCAAAAGTCGATGACCGAGATGGCCATCGTGTTACTGCGTGCCTTTGCCGAAGCGCTGCGCCTGCCTGCTAATGCCTTCGACGCACTGTATGGCGACAAGCCCAATGAACATATCAAGCTGATTCGCTATCCCGGTCAGGATAACACCCAGGGCAACCAGGGTGTCGGCGCACACAAAGATTCCGGGTTTCTGAGTTTCCTGCTCCAGGACGAGCAAAAAGGATTGCAGGTCGAAGTCTCCCCCGATCACTGGATCGATGCCGTACCGCTGCCGGGTAGTTTTGTGGTCAATATCGGTGAGCTGCTGGAGCTGGCGACCAATGGCTATTTACGCGCCACGGTCCACCGTGTGGTATCGCCGCCCGCCGGACAAGATCGCCTGTCGATTGCCTTTTTCCTTGGCGCACAACTGGACGCCGTGGTTCCCGTTTACGCCCTGCCGGAAGCGCTGGCGCGTGAGGCGCAAGGGCCGGAAAGCGATCCACAAAACCCACTTTTACGCGATGTCGGCTGGAACTACCTGAAAGGGCGTTTACGTTCGCATCCGGATGTCGCCGAACGTTATTACCGCGATGTACTGCGTGAGCGCAGTGAACAATTGATCGTATAAACCATAACAACACAGGAAAAAACATCATGAAATATGCCGCTTTTAAACTGGCAGGGGTAGCGTTGTCTCTTTCTCTGGCATGGGGTACTGCACAGGCAGAAGCACTGCGTATTGCAGCGGACCCGGTTCCACACGCGGAGATCCTGAACTATGTCAAAAAACTGGATCCGAAACTGGATATCAAAATCGTTGAGCTGACCAGTGGCGCAAATGCCAATGAATTGCTGGCGAGTGGTGATGTGGATGCCAACTATTTCCAGCATGTGCCTTACCTGAAAAGCCAGGAAAAAGCGCTGGGTAAAACCTTTGCCGTCGCCGCCACGGTACATATCGAACCACTGGGCATCTATTCGCACAAATACAACGATTTTAAATCGCTACCGGATGGCGCCACCGTCGCGGTCCCGAACAATGTCACTAACCTGAGCCGTGCACTGTTCCTGCTGCAAAGCCAGGGGTTAATCAAACTGGATGCGAAATTTACCGATCCGGCAAGCACGCTGGCCACACCAAAAGATATCGTTGAGAACCCGAAACACTTAAAGATCCTCGAAGTGGAATCCCCACAGATCCCGCGCTCGCTGGATGATGTCGCCCTGGCGGTGATCAACGGCAACTACGCGCTGGAAGCAGGTTTATCGCCCGCCAAAGATGCGCTGGGACTGGAGAGTGCGGAGCATAACCCGTATGCCAATATTCTGGTAACCAACCCGTCGCTGGCAAACGACCCACGCATCAAAGAACTGGCCAAAGATCTCACCTCTCCTCAAGTGGCAGAGTTCATTCGTAAAACCTACAACGGCTCGGTGATCCCGGTTGCCCCGCAGTCATGATTGATATTGAAGGGCTGAGTAAAACCTATGCCGGAACAGGCCGACCGGCGCTGAACAACGTGTCGCTGCATGTCCCCAAAGGGGCGATTTACGGCATCCTGGGCCGCAGCGGCGCGGGGAAAAGCACCTTAATCCGTTGCCTGAATCTGCTGGAGCGGCCCACTTCGGGCCGCATCATCATCAACGGCAGCGACATTACGCAGTTGGATAAAGCCGGTTTGCGCGAGCATCGGCTGCGCACCGGGATGATTTTCCAGCATTTCAATTTGCTGCACGCGCGTACGGTGGCGGATAACGTCGCCGTTCCGCTGGAAATCGCCGGCGTGCCGAAACCGCTGCGCCATGCACGTGTGGAGGAGCTACTGCATCTGGTGGGCCTGAGCGATAAAGCCGATGCTTTTCCTTCGCAACTTTCCGGTGGGCAAAAGCAGCGTGTCGGTATCGCCCGGGCGCTGGCGGCAAGGCCGGATGTGCTGTTGTGCGATGAAGCCACCAGCGCGCTGGATCCGGAAACCACCGCGTCTGTCCTGGCGCTGCTGGCAGACATCAACCAGAAGCTGAATTTGACCATCGTGCTGATCACCCACGAACTGGATGTCGTAAAAACTCTGTGCGATCACGCGGCATTGCTGGAAAACGGCGAAGTACGGGAGAGCGGCAAAATCGCCGATCTGCTGGTTGCGCCCTGGTCCAAACTGCGCCATGCGCTATTGCACGATCCACAGGCTGAGCAGGATTTCCTTGCCCGCCACGGTTTTAACGGGAGGCCTTTATGCGGGGTAGCATGAGTTGGGAAGACCTCTGGCCGCTGCTGCTCAACGGCACGCTGGAGACGTTATACATGGTTGCTTTGGCGTCGCTGTTTACCGTGCTGATCGGCCTGCCGCTGGGCGTTATTCTGTTTCTTTCGCGCCGTGATGGCCTGTTCCCCTTACCACGTGTCAATGCGCTGCTGGGGGCCGTCGTCAATTTCGGGCGTTCGCTGCCATTTATCGTGTTGTTGATAGCGCTTATCCCCTTCACGCGCCTGCTGATCGGTACCACTCTTGGCAGCACCGCCGCGATAGTGCCTATCACCATTGGCGCGTTTCCCTTCTTTGCACGGCTGACGGAAAGCGCGCTGGATGAGGTGGATTACGGACGCATCGAAGCCATTTTGTCGATGGGGGGTAACGTCTGGCATGTGATTGCGAAAGCCCTGTTGCCTGAAGCGCTACCAACGCTGCTCGCGGGCATTACGCTCACCGTTGTGATGCTGATTGGCTTCTCATCTATGGCGGGCGTTATTGGCGGCGGTGGGCTGGGCGATCTCGCTATTCGTTATGGCTATCAGCGCTTTAACGATCAGGTGATGGTGGGTACCGTGGTGATTTTACTGGCAATGGTACAGGGGGTGCAGATGGCAGGCGATCGCCTGGTGCGCCGTCTGGCGCACCGACGGTAAGTTATTCCACCGCGTCGTTGCCGACCAGTACAGTAGTCAGCAGGAAGGAGAGCACCAGCGCCATCGCCACCCCGGAGAGCGCAAAGACGAAGTATGGGCCGATATACGCCGGCAGGCTAAAAATGCTCGATAAAATATAGCCATACAACCGCACGCCAAAGAAGGCGATAAACGCAGAGGCCAGGGAACTGGCCACCGTGGCGGCAATAAACGCCTTTTTGTAACGCGTCAGGACACCAAAGAGTGCGGGTTCCGTAATCCCCAACAGCGCGGAGATCGCCGCCGACAGGGTCACCGTTCTCTCCTGACGGTTTTTACTTATCCGCCAGATGGCGAACGTCGAACCGGCAATCGCCATATTCGCCATAAACATCATCGGCATCAGCATGTCATAGCCATGCTCACTAAAATTTTGCAAGGCGATGGGCGTCATGGCGTGATGCATGCCGGTGAGAATGGCTACCGGGCGAATGGCCCCCACGACCAGCCCGGCAAAACTGGCTGAAATACCGAAAAGTCCCTGAATAAAGAAAGCCAGCGCTTTCCCCAACCAGATCCCAATCGGCCCGATAATCACCAGCGCCGCCAGCGCCCCCAGGAACAAAGTCAGCGTAGGCGTGAAGACCGTTTTTAATACGTCCGGCATTATCCTGTCCACCCAGCGGTGGATATAGCTCAGTGCCAGAATAGAGAAAATGACCGGAATGACGCTTGAGGCGTAGTTAAACACTGAAACCGGTAGCGCGTTGAGTAGCCAGAAGGCACTCACCGCCCCTTCCTGATGCGCCGCCAGGGCTTTTGCGGCATCGATCAGCGACGGATACATCAGACAGGCTGCGACTGCCGCTGCCAGGTACTCATTGGTCTTGAAAATTTTTGCCGCCGAGACCGCCAGGAAAAACGGCAGGAAATAAAAGACACCGCTGGCAATCAAATCAATCACCACCACGGTGTCGCTTTTCGCCGACACCACTTTCAGGGCTATCAGCCCGGCCAGCAGGCCTTTAATCATCCCGGCACCGGCAATCGCAGGCACGATAGGGCCAAAAACGCCGGATACCGTATCCATAAACATCGAGACCAGGCTTTTACGCCCTTTGATATGCGTCTCGCCTTGCGGGGCTTTTCCCAGCACCGTCAGCATTTGCTCATACCAGCTATTGACCTTCGGCCCGATAACAATCTGGAACTGGTCGCTTTGCAGTTGTGCGCCCAGAACCCCCGGCAATGCCTTGATGGCGCCTTGATCAACTTTATTATCATCAACCAGATCAAAGCGTAAGCGTGTCATGCAGTGCCAGACATTGTTGATATTATCCTGTCCACCGACCAGACGAATAATATTGTTGATGGCTTCTTGCGTCCCCATAAATGCTCCTGCAGGAATATTGTCGTTTTAATATCTGTATCCAAGGGTAGAGAAAGAGAGAAAACTAAACAAACCAATAAAACATGATGAGCATCACAAATTGCCACCAAATAACACTTAAAAAGACATAAAAATAAAAATTGGTACGGTTTTTAATTAAATTTAAAAGGAATAACTGACCAAAAAATTTATCAAAAAAACGGTTTACCTCAGCGCAAAATTAAGGAGATGATAATACCCATTCCGGCATATCACGTCGTTGTAAAGGAGTTTCCCAGTGACGCCAACCGTAATTAACAATATCGAATGTTTTATCACTCGCCCCGACAGACATAATCTGATTACCGTGCGGGTAATGACCGATAAAGGCATCACAGGCCACGGCTGCGCCACCTTTCAGCAACGTCCGCTGGCGGTCAAAACCATGGTCGATGAGTATCTAAAGCCTCTTCTGATCGGCCGTGACGCCAACCACATTGAAGACCTCTGGCAAATGATGAACGTCAATGCCTACTGGCGAAACGGTCCGGTGATGAATAACGCGATTTCCGGCGTCGATATGGCGCTATGGGATATCAAAGGCCAGCTAGCCGGTATGCCGCTTTATCAACTGCTTGGCGGGCAATCCCGGGATGCCATCGCCGCTTACAGCCATGCCAGCGGTGAAACACTGGAGGAACTCTTTGCCAGCGTAGACCGCCTGCGCGAACAGGGTTATCGCCATATTCGCTGCCAGTTGGGTTTCTACGGCGGCACGCCAGCGCAGTTACATACGCCGGAAAATCCAACGCCCGGCGCCTGGTTCGATCAGCAAGAATACATGGACAACACCGTCGCCATGTTCAGGGCGCTGCGGGAAAAATACGGTTATAGCCTGCACATTCTGCATGATGTGCACGAACGTCTTTTCCCCCAGCAGGCGATACAACTGGCAAAGCAGCTTGAGCCGTATCAGCCCTATTTCATTGAAGATATTTTACCGCCGCAGCAGAGCGCCTGGCTTGAACAGGTACGCCAGCATAGCTGTGTGCCGCTGGCGATGGGGGAGCTCTTTAATAATCCGGCCGAGTGGCACGATGTGATAGTGAACCGGCGTATAGATTTTATTCGCTGCCATATTTCGCAAATCGGCGGCATCACCCCGGCGTTAAAACTGGCCATACTGTGTCAGGCCTTTGGCGTACGCCTCGCCTGGCATGGTCCGGGCGATATGTCACCCATTGGCGTCGCGGTGAATACGCACCTCAATATTCATCTGCATAACGCGGCCATACAGGAGTACATTCCACGCTCCGTACAAACCGACAACGTCTTCCCCGGCGCTCCGGTGGTGAAAGACGGTTTTGTCTATGCGCCGCAAACGCCGGGTATTGGCGTGACCTTTAATGAAGAGGAAGGTCTGCGTTACCCGGTGGTGTACCGCCCGCATGAATGGACGCAAAGTCGCCTGCCGGATGGCGCAATCCACACCCCCTAAATCAGGTGTCGCCTTTACGGAAGGCAAGGTTCGCCCGGTTATGCGGGATCACATAGGTGCAGGTGTAGTTGATGTCGATAATATCGCTAATTTCATACACCCTGCCGCCGTCCAGGATCCCGCGATTACTGATGTGCATCGCCGGGCTGCCTTTCTTGCAACCCAGCAGCGCCGCCTGTTCACGACTCACATTAACCGCCCGGTAGGTCGTCAGCATATGTGAGATTTGATACCCCTTGCCTAAGACATACTGTTGCAGTGAGCTCTCAATGATCTGTTGATTCAGATCGGCAAAATCAGCGGCAGGCATACGGGAGATTTCAATTTGTACGGCCTCTTCATCCACAAAGCGCAGCCGACAAAATTGCCAGATAAAGCTGTCATCCGTCAGCCCAAAGATCTGCTGTTCATCGCGATCGGGACGTTTCTTGTGCAGGCTAATCAGCCGAAAACGGATCTGATCGAAACGCTTTTCAGTGATGGAGTTATAGACCAGCGGGTTGTTGCGCGCCTGCTCGTTAATCCAGATCCCGGAACCTTGTACGATCCGCACGACGCCAATACTTGCCAGCTTTTCGACCGCCTGGCGGATGGTAAAACGGGAGACGCCATACTCTTCGGCTAGCTGCCTTTCAGGGGGGAGTTTGCGTGGGCCGGCGTCGTTATTTTGATAAATTTTACTTAAGAGATCCTGCGTCACAAATTCTTTTTTCTTCATCCCTGCAATTCCTGAAAGAAATCACTCATTGACGCGTGTTATAACACTTGCTGGTCTCAAATACGCTTGTTTCTCAGTATCAAACAGGGATTTTTGGTCATGACAAACCGACGATTAGTTAGCCTTATTACAGGCGTACTGCTGTTCGCCGTTCTCTTGCCGGTGGCTTTAAGCGTCTGGCTGGCGCATCGCCAGGCTGAAGAGTCGTTTATGAACGAACTCAATACTTTCTCCGCATTAGTAAAAATGCGTGCTGACCGCGTGGTGAGCCAGGGGAAAACGGCCTTGCGTCAACTGGAAACTTACGATGGTATTTCGTGTAGTCAGGATCACTTGCTGGCCATGCGACGTATCTCTTATACATTCCGTTATGTCCAGGAGGTCATTTACCTCGAAGGAACGATCCCGCTTTGTTCTTCACTGGAGAGAAACAGCAGCAGCGCTCCCTTTCCTGCGCCGCAAAGGGTAACTAAAGATGGTTTTCGCGCCTGGCTGACCAGCCATAACGATTTGGGCCTGACACGTGCAATGGTCGGCCTTGGCACTCGTCGCTATATTGTTATTACCGATCCACTCTCTTTTATTGATGTGCTCTCGTATGGCCCGTGGCCTATCAATATTGCGCTGGTCGGGACGAACAGCGGACGGGTGATTGCCAGCAACCGTACGCTGGATCCGGAGATGCTAAAGCAGATTGACCTCAATACCCCCACTCAAAGGCTTATCGGCGGCGAAGCGTGGAATACGTTACAGGTGCCCGAACTGGGGGTGACCATCATCACCTGGGCATCGCTGACGCCGCTTAAGGAGAGCTGGCATCGGTTATTGGTAATTTGGGTGCCTGTTGGCCTGCTGCTAAGCCTGGTGCTGGCCTTCTTTTTATTGCGCATGCTGCGTCGCCTGCAATCACCGCAACACCGTATGCAGGATGCCATTCGCGCACGGGAAATTGAGATGTTCTACCAGCCAATTGTGACGCTGGCAGACGGGAAGATTGTCGGTGCGGAAGCGCTGGCCCGCTGGCGACAGTCGGATGGCAGTTACCTCGCGCCGGACACCTTTATTCCGCTGGCTGAGCAAACGGGGCTGATGCCGCAACTGACAAAAGTGATTATCGAAAAAGTGTTTGAGGACATGGGACCCTGGCTACAGAAGAACCCGGATCTGCATGTCTCCATTAACCTTGAGCCCTCCGATCTCTTAACCCTGACGCTTCCGGCACAGTTACAGCAACGGGTTAATGACTGGCAAATTTCGCCGTCACAAATCGCGCTGGAAGTGACCGAACATGGTTTTGCCGATCCCACAACCTGCATGCCCACTATCACAGCATTACGTGCGGCCGGACATGCCATCTATATTGACGATTTTGGTACGGGTTACTCCAGCCTCAGTTATCTGCAAAATCTGGATGTCGACATTATCAAAATCGACAAATCCTTTGTGGATGCGCTGGAATACAAAAACATGACCACCCATATCATCGAAATGGCCAAAGCGCTAAAGCTGGCGATGGTGGCCGAAGGTATCGAGACCGAAGGCCAGCTCAAATGGCTTAGAGAACATGGCGTGCAGTACGGTCAGGGCTGGCTATACAGCAAAGCGCTGCCGAAAGACGCGTTTCTGTGCTGGGCAGAAAGCAACCGGAATATCTCCTGAGTTTGTGACCTGTGAAACGGGTTTACTCGTGGAGATAGCGCAATGAAAAAGCCATGCTCGCCGCTGCATGATGTGCGCCACTGGCTGAAATACAGTCCGGTGGTGCGCATCCGCAGCGTGAAAAGAGCATCATGACACTGGGCTGGCAAAGTACAGGGTCTCAGACGGCCCTCAGCCAACATACCGTAAGCCCTGCATTACGCCAGAGGGGATGGTTAGAGAAGTGTCCTGAGGCTCATTCGTCCAGCAATGGGACAAAGCCGCCATAAATCATACGCTTGCTATCGAAAGGCATTTGGTCTCCCAGCTCACGCATGCGGGGATCGGCCATCATTTTTTGATTGGCGGCATCACGCACCTCTTTAGAGGGATATTCAATCCAGCTAAAAACCACCTCTTCATGATCTTCTGCTTTTACCGCCCGACGAAAGTCGGTGAAATTTCCAGCCGGAACGTCGTCGGCCCAACACTCCACAATCCGCGTTGCGCCAAACGCTTTAAACAGCGGGGCGGCCCTGGCCGCGAGTTGCAAATAAGCGTCTTTCTTATCTGCCGGAACCGCCACCACGAACCCATCGACATACTTCATGAGTGAGCCTCCGAAGTGAACCGCGCAGCGGGACGATTCCCGCTGCGTCTGGCTGACTAAGTTTAGCCCTGAGACCAGCAGAAGGTGTAGCGCACAACATCGTCGCTGAGGATAAATTCCGGGGACACACTCGGACTCCAGGAGTCGTCGCCACCGAGCCCCATGTGAAAGGCATCCAGTTGCAGCCAGCATCCGGCCTCTTCGCGCAGCAAATGGCGGTGAGAGGTTTCCCTTAATTGCTGCTGGCTGTAGCGACTCAGGGAAAAGTGGAACTGCCCGTTCAGACGATGCGCACCATAATTCACCTCGCGCGTGTCGCAACGCAGGCCATTTTCGGTCGGGAAAATATAGTCCGTATGCAGTTGCGCGAGCGGTAATGTCCAACGTCCCTGCCGCGCGGCCAGTTTGCGATCCGGGTAGTTTTCATGCGGCCCAAGTCCCCGCCAACTGACCTGCTCTGCAACCTCAGCAAGCTGACACTGCAAGCCGATACGCGCAGGCGGCGGCACATCCAGATTGCGTTGCACCTGAACATCGCCATGCAGAACGCCATCGCCAGCCACTCGCCAGGTTTTTTTACTGATAAACAGCGTCTGCCCGTTGTACTGCCAGGCATGGCGCGTGGCGATGACCACATCGGTGGCGTTTTCCAGCGCCTCGCACTGCAACAACTCTGGCGTCAGGTCATACATTCCCGCCGCTTTCCAGCGCTCCACCCACGCATTGGGATCGATGCGCGTGGCCTCGCTGACGCCGATATCATTGTCCAGCGGAGCGCGGGTAAAGTTATCAAGTACCGGCGCAAGGAGCGTCGGTTGACCATCACGCCACCACTGCGTCAGATGGCCGCTCGTCCGGCTGAACTGCCAGCGATGCCCGCCCTGTTCAATCACGAAATGTGCAGAGTCAGTCTGTAACGCGGGCCGCGGTTGTGCGGCTTTTTCTCCTGGTAATGCGAGCGCTGTCGGCAGTTGCCACTGATCCCAGGCGCAGCGGTGCTGCGCGGGTGACCAGCTTGTCGCATCACGCTGATAGATATCCACATTCAGCCAGACGTCCCCCGCTTGCGCGGCCAAAGGCGGGCAGTTAAGTTCAATACGCTGGGTTCCCTGCGGGGCAATCGCCAGCACCACCTCCCCTTGCGCCAGCACCTCGCCATCACGGGTAACAGACCATCGCAGAACTTCGTTATCCGTCGAACGGAATAAATACTCGCTCGTTACCTCGATTGCCAGCGGTGAGGTACTGACCCGTTGGAACTGGAAAAACTGCTGGGCGCGTTGCGCTTCATAGAGCGCCGGGTGCGGGGTTCTGTCCGGGAAGACCAGCCCGTTCATGCAGAACTGTCGGTCATTTGGCGTATCGCCGAAATCACCGCCATAGGCCCAGAATGGCTCACCGTTTTCATCGAGTTTGGTCAGCGCCTGGTCAACCCAGTCCCAGACAAACCCGCCCTGCAGACGGGGGTAAGCGCGGAAAGCCTGCCAGTATTTGGCAAACCCGCCGAAGCTGTTGCCCATGGCATGCGCATATTCACAAAGGATCAGCGGACGGGTTTCATCCGGCATTCCGACCCATTTTTTTATCGACCATTTCGGCACCGCCGGGAACGGTTGATCCTGATCGACGCGGGCATACATCGGGCAGACGATATCTGTTGCCGCAGTATTGGCGCCACCGCCTTCGTACTGTACCGGACGTGTTGGATCGGTGGTTTTCACCCAACGATAGAGCGCGTCATGTGACGCGCCATGACCGGATTCATTTCCCAGCGACCAGATAATGATCGACGGATGGTTACGATCGCGCTGCACCATGCGGGTAACACGCTCGCTCATCGCCGGTAGCCATTGCGGATCATCCGCCAGACGGCTCATCGGTACCATGCCGTGCGTTTCAATGTTTGCTTCATCCACCACATAGAGCCCGTACTGATCGCAGAGGCGATACCACAGCGGGTGGTTGGGGTAATGTGAACAGCGTACGGCATTGAAATTGTGCTGCTTCATCAGTTCGATATCGCGGCGCATCGTGGCTTCATCGATCGCCTGACCGTTTTCCGGATGGTGTTCATGGCGGTTGACGCCACGGATCAGCAGCGGCTGACCGTTCAGTTTCAGCAACCCTTCGCTGATCTCAACATGGCGGAAGCCCACATCGCACGCTTCCACTTCCAGCAGATGGTTTTCACCGTCATACAGCGCCATCGTCAAACGATACAACTCAGGCGTTTCCGCGCTCCACAGTAGCGGTCGCTCAACGGGCATCGTCACGCTTACGCGCTCGGCCCAGGCTCCGCGCTCATCCACCACTGCGCTACCCGGTCTCTGGCTGGCCTCAGCGATTTTCTCATCCCCTCGCCACAAGGCGACGACCACCTGGCAGCCAGCAAATTCCCCGGCGAGCGTTATCTCCGTTTGCAATTGCGCGTGGGTAAATTCCGCATTCAGTTGGGTGGTGTAGTGATAATTGGCAATGCGGGTATGGGGTTTATGTTGCAGGGAGACATCACGGAAAATGCCGCTCATGCGCCACATATCCTGGTCTTCAAGGTAACTGCCATCGCACCAGCGCAGCACCATAACCGCCAGACGATTTTCCCCGGCTACCAGCACGTTGCTCAGATCAAATTCCGCAGGCAGGCGGCTATCCTGGGAATAGCCGACCCACTGGCCATTACACCAGAGATAAAACGCGGAGTTAACCCCATCAAAAACAACATGCGTTTGCCCGTTCGTCAGCCACTGTTCTTCGACATCAAATGTGAGCGAGTAACAACCGGTCGGATTGTCCTGCGGTACAAACGGTGGATTCACCGCGATGGGATAGGTCACGTTGGTGTAAATGGGGGTATCAAAGCCCTGCATCTGCCAGTTCGACGGCACCGGCATTCGCACCGCATCGGTGAGATCGGCCGTGATCCAGCTTTCCGGTACAGATTCGGGTGATGAAAAGAAGTTAAACTGCCAGTCGCCGTTAAGTAAACGACGGGTTGACGGGACCTCATCACGAAGCGCTTCGCCCACATCCCGCCAGCTTGACATTGGCGCGTGCGCCGGTAAACGGTGCCAGTGCGTGATGACCGGGTTTTCCCAGTCCCGACGAGCGAATAACGAACTTAACGCGGAAACAGACATATTGACCTCATTTTGCGAAGCGCTCACAATTTTATGCACAATGCACCGAATCAGCGCTAACGTAAAGGGTTTACGAACAGCAAAGCGAAAAGGATCACAAAAGCGTTAACGACGATCGAGTTGCGCAGCGAGTTGTGCCAGCTCATTCAGTCGTCTGGCCAGCGTTTCGCCACTGACGTTAATCGATGTTACCGGTGAGGTCGAGGCGCGCTCCACCAGCGTTACCGGCAGCCGCGTCTGGCCAATCCCGGTATCGTCACCGGCGAGGCGTGCAAGGAGCCATTCTACGCTACGCTCGCCCGCGATTTTGAACGCCTGGCGGATGGTCGTGAGCGGCGGTGAGTACCAGGCGCTGTCGGCGGTATCATCATAACCGACCACTGAAATCTGGCCCGGTACTGTTAAGCCCCGCTCCGCGCAGACACGTATCACGCCAAGGGCCATCTGATCGTTGGCGACCAGGATAGCCTGCGGCGGCGTATCTGCCGCCAGAAGCAGATGCCCTTTTTCATAGCCGGATGCCGCGCTCCAGTCGCCGTATTCACAGCCACAGGGCGATAGCCCCGACTCCGACAGTGCCGCCAGCCATCCTGACATTCTTGCCCTTGCAGAGACCGATGACTGCGGCCCCCCCAGCAACGCAATACGCTGATGCCCCTGCTCCAGCAAGTGCGCAGCGCCAAGCCGTGCCCCCTGGTCTGCATCAAAAATCAGACTGTTGACGGCCGCCGTTTCACTGACATCAAGGAAGAGGACCGGCACCGGGCCTGCCAGTGCCGATAAGGCCTCTGCCTGTTCATCATCCAGCGGAACGTTAACCAGCAGCCCATCGACCCGTTGGGCCAGTAGATCCTGCAACGCAGCAGTACATCCCCGGGTGTCCTGCACTTCCGGCATGGAAATGATCACATTCACGCCGGATTGTGTGGCGCGGGATTTTACCGCCGAGGCAATTTGAGAGGGAGCATGCAGGGCCAGGTCGGAAGTCAGTAGACCCAGCGTTTTGGTCCGTTTCCCCGCCAGTTGCTGCGCCCCGCGATTGGGGATGTAGTGCAGTTCCGCCATCGCCGCCAGCACTTTCTCCCGCGTCCGGGCAGACACATGTTCGCCCTGATTGATAACGCGCGAAACGGTTTGGTAAGAGACCCCGGCAAGGCGGGCGACATCATAGAGCGTAATGGTTTTCATGGCACTCATCTGGCGACGGATTTCGCGTCAGTGTACCCGATTACGCCAGCAACTGTTATGCAGGTGTAAGAAATGCCAGCAAAGCTATACGCGTCAGGCAAACAAAGCGGGGATAAGAAATGTCGACGAGCCAGACTGGCCCGTCGTAAACATCGTCCGTGATGATGAGATGGTTACAACTGAATTATATTTTGTATCATCATCACAAAACTGAGTGCAATTTAAATGACAGTTTCATGACAATACAATTACTGCTGACGCGGAATAGGAAACCCTTTAATAGAAATAACGAAACTATCGCCTTCTTTTTTTATTTTTGCGCCAGCATCACACCAGTCGGTAGCGATGCGAAAGAACTCATCGCTACCAATATTCCAGTTCAGACGAACATGTTTAACAAAACCTGATCGTAACAGGTCACAGGCCTCGCAATAATTGCTGGCCGTTGAGAGCAGTTGTTGGTTCATTTTTTCTTCTTCAGAAGTTTACGTAATGCCTTGATCTCTTTTGGATTTAATGGAGCAGTACTTTCTTCTTCAAGGTGTTGGTTATCGATATCCTCTTCCGATACTCCGCCCTGTTCAACTGACTGAAACGCCAACAGCAGCAGTTTTTCAGTCGCCGTACTGAGGTTCTCATTATTTTCTTCTGCGTAATGACGGAGCTTTTCTTTTAACGTCTGATCAATTTTGACGTTCAATACCGCACTGGTCATGATTATCCCTTCCCGTGTGAAGTTAGCAAAGTATTAATACACGAAGTTAACATACTGATCCAGAGTTATATTAAAAGCTTATGACAAATTAAAAATATCCACAAATATTTTAACCTTGTTTTATGACATTTAAGTGAAAGTAATATTTCAAATATATGACAATGCATTATTAATGTTGGCAATGGATAACGGCAGCCACGGAAAGGGGTGACGGTGGCGTGTTTTTTCGAGGTAGCGTTGGTGTAACGAGTCAGCAAATTGCTTTACTTGCCCTTCGCCAGCACTAGCATAATGCGAATAAGAAGAACCTTAACCGCTAATTATCACTTAGCAAAAAGAGATGCAGGATATGGATCTCTACCCTAATAAAACGGCGTTGGTTTCTTCCGCAGGCAACACCATGGAAATTCAAAAATCGCGCAGCACCGTTACCGGAGGCAACCGCTGAGTTAGCGTTGTAAATCCCGCCACGCCTCGCGGGTGATTTCCCAAAGTTCGGAATCCAGTTCACCCGCCACATAGTGTGCTTTTTCGCGACGGACCAGACGCATACCGCTACGCTGCGAAAAATTAACTGACCGTGTGTTCACGGCAGCCTTTGGCGCACGTAGCACCTCTTTATCTAATTCCTCAAACCAGTAGCGCGTCACCGCATCACTGGCTTCTGACACCAGGCCCTGCCCCTGCCACTCTGGCACCAGCCAGAATCCGCGATTATTATCGGGCAGGTCCATCAGACATATAACGCCAATCAGTTGCATTGGCTCGGCTTTACGCCGAATCGTCCAGTACCAGCCCTTTCCCGCTTCTGCCGCTGGCAAAGCGATATGATTAACATACTGGGCAGCACCATCGTCCGGATAAGGCCAGGGGATCGTGCCAATCAGGTAACGCACAATCTCCCAACGAGGGAAGACACCTTGAATTTGTTCCGCATCGGCGGAAACCAGCGGCTGAAGGAGTAATCGTTCGGTGGTGAGTTGCGGTGTGGTCACAGGCATCCTTTCTGCATAAGCGGCGGTAAATTGACCATAAAGCAGAAAGCGTACAGAGGGCAAGATAAAAGAAGGTACCAGAAATGGGTGGGGGCCCTGCCAGCTACATCCCGGCACACACGTCCTTTGCCTTGGCTGCTTCCTTCCGGACCTGACCTGGTAAACAAAGTAGCGTTGCGGGAGAACCAACAGAGCCCCCATTGAGAGCGTTGTTAACCAACGCGCTGGCGCATTATCCATGTCCCATGCCGCAATTGCAAGCCGCACCCTGACGGATGCCGATTTCTTGCGCAATCTCCCCTTCACAGTCACGACCAGGCTGTTTATGCTTACCTTTCGTCAGTCAGGAAGGCAGTATGGATAATCACGATTCTTTTCCACAGCGGGTATGGCAAATCGTCGCCTCGATTCCAGAGGGCTATGTAACAACCTATGGTGATGTCGCCAGGCTGGCGGGGTCGCCACGTGCAGCCAGACAGGTCGGTGGCGTGCTAAAGCGTTTACCGGAGGGCAGTACTTTACCCTGGCATCGGGTGGTTAATCGCCACGGCTCAATTTCATTAAGCGGACCGGATTTACAACGTCAGCGACAGGCATTAATGGAAGAAGGTGTAGCGGTATCCGGCAGTGGACAAATTGATATGCAGCGCTATCGCTGGATTTACTGAAACCTCCTCTCCCGCAGGAGAGGAGGCACGCACATTACATCTGCGTCGGTGCAGGCGTTGCCGTAGAAGGGCTTACCTGGGTTGGGGATGTTGAAGGCACGGTAGTTGTCGCGCCACCGCCTGACTGCAACGGAATAGCGGTCTGCTGGACCGGAACCAGTGTCAGGTCAGCTTTCGTACCGCCCTGGTTAATGATCGGTTTAACCGTATCGGTTACAAAGACCATTTTGTCATCAATGGTAATAGCCGCACTCAGCAGCAGACGCGCGTTAGGCTGGATGTCTGCCGGGTTAAACGGCAAGACAAAGCTAAACGGCGCCTGTTTACCTTCGGTGCGAACCGCTTTTTGGGCAATCACTTTAGACGGCGCATCGGCCATGGAGGCGTCAGAGACAGTGACGGTCAGGACCGCATTCGGCGGTAACGCCACTTTCTGGCGGATCCATACCGTACCAGAGACGTTAGGTTGGGTTATCGCCGCCGTACTCGCCGCAGGTGCCTGCGGGTTTGGTGCAGGCGTTGGAATGTCTGCGGCTTTTTTTGCGCAGGCAGTCAGCGCTACAGCGACTGCTAAACCACTTAACATGTGCACGAGTTTCATGAGTTCTCCTTATCTTCTATGCACCAGCAAGAATGTTTTCTGCCAGAATGTGTGGTTGGACCATCGTAACGTGTTCAAGTGTGGCACATGTCACTGATTTTTGCCTGCAAACCCCCATCTATTCAGATTATTGCACCCATCGGACCACTTTTATTTCCAGGTTATACTGATCAAGGAATCCGCTGCGTCGGTTTTATTTTTATTGAGGACACCTATGAGTCAGGCGCTTACAAATCTGCTGTCATTGTTGAATCTGGAAAAAATAGAGGAAGGTCTGTTTCGAGGGCAGAGCGAAGACTTAGGTCTGCGCCAGGTGTTCGGTGGTCAGGTGGTTGGGCAAGCGTTATACGCGGCGAAAGAAACCGTACCGGCAGACAGACTGGTGCACTCGTTTCACAGCTATTTTCTGCGTCCGGGCGATAGCCAGAAACCCATTATTTATGACGTCGAAGTGTTACGTGACGGTAATAGTTTTAGCGCTCGTCGCGTGGCGGCCATTCAAAACGGGAAACCGATTTTTTATATGACGGCGTCATTCCAGGCACCAGAACCGGGCTATGAGCATCAAAAGGCGATGCCTTATGCACCAGCACCGGAGTCGTTGAAATCCGAAACGGAAATTGCCCGCGAGCTGTCTGCGTTTTTACCGCCGCTGGTAAAAGAGAAATTTCTCGGCGACAAACCGATTGAAATCCGCCCCGTGGAATTTCACAACCCGCTAAAAGGACACGTCGCCGAGCCAACCCGCCAGGTCTGGATGCGCGCCAATGGCACGTTGCCGCAGGATTTACGCGTCCAGCAATATCTGCTCGGCTACGCGTCTGACTTTCACTTCCTGCTGGTTGCGCTCCAGCCCCATGGCGTAGGTTTTCTCGAAAAAGGCATGCAGGTGGCAACCATCGACCACTCCATGTGGTTCCATCGCCCTTTCGATTTAAACGACTGGCTGCTTTACAGTGTGGAAAGTACCTCGGCATCGAGCGCACGCGGTTTTGTCCGCGGAGAGTTTTACAACCGGGATGGCGTCCTGGTCGCCTCTACCGTCCAGGAAGGGGTAATGCGTAACCGCGATGCGGCGGTCTGACCGCAGTACAATAACAAAAGCCTCCCAATGGGGAGGCTTATGTTGCTCAGGAGATAACTCAGTTCGATCAGGCGTTGTAGGCGTTCTCGCCGTGGCTGTTGACGTCCAGCCCTTCGCGTTCCTGATCTTCCGGAACACGCAGACCCACTGTCATATCAGCCAGTTTGTAACCGATAAAGGCGACGATACCAGACCATACGATAGTAATGGCGATACTTTCCAGTTGTACCAGAACCTGATGGCCCATGGTCACGCCTTCGGCATAACCCACGCCGCCCAGTGAAGTGGCTGCGAAGATACCTGTCATGATACAACCTACGATACCGCACACGCCGTGAACACCGAAGACATCACACGGGTCGTCAACACGCAGCCAGCGTTTCAGCGCGGTAACGCCCCACAGCCCCGCCAGACCTGCAACGATGCCCACGATCAGCGCGCCACCTACACCAACGTAACCACACGCCGGGGTGATACCCACGAGGCCAGCAATCGCACCAGAACAGGCACCCAACAGAGACGGTTTGCCGCGCAGCGCCCACTCACCGAAGACCCAGGAGAGGATCGCACCCGCTGTTGCCACGACGGTGTTAACGAAAGCCAGACCCGCAATTTCGTTCGCCGCACTCGCAGAACCGGCGTTGAAGCCGAACCAGCCAAAATAGAGGATTGCTGTACCGGTAAACACCATCGGCAGGTTGTGCGGTTTAAACGCTTCTTTACCGAAACCGACGCGTTTGCCAATCAGGTAAGCACCCACCAGGCCTGCAACGGCTGCGTTGATGTGAACGACTGTACCGCCCGCAAAATCCATGGCGCCATGGGTTGCCAGCAGACCGCCCCCCCAGACCATGTGTGCGATCGGCACGTAGGACAGCGTCAGCCATACCACGACGAAAATCAGTACTGCGGAGAAACGGATACGTTCTGCCAGCGCACCGACAATCAGGCCGACGGTAATACAGGCAAACGAGCCCTGGAACGCAACGTGAATGTACTGATAGATGGTGCCCATCAGCGCTTTCAGCTCAATATTTTTCAGCATCACCCAGTCGAAGCTACCGAAGAAGCTGCCGCCAGTGCCAAAGGCCAGAGAGTAGCCGTAAACCACCCACAGCACGCACACCAGTGCGAACGTAACCGCAACCTGTGTCAGCATAGAAAGGACGTTTTTACCGCGGATTAAACCACCATAGAACAGGGCGATGCCCGGAATTGACATAAACAGCACCAGCGCGGTGCAAATCATCATAAAGGCATTGTCGGCTTTATCGACGACAACCGGATCGGCTGCCATAGCCAGACACGGCAGTAATGCCAGCGAGGCCAGACCCGCTTTTAATAGTGCTTTCTTCATTTTACCCATCCCCTCACTGTGTGCCAGGTATTACAGTGCCGCTTCGTCGGCTTCGCCGGTACGAATACGAATGACGCGTTGCAGCTCGGCAACGAAAATTTTGCCGTCGCCAATTTTTCCGGTGTAGGCCGCTTTGCTAATGACATCAATGACTTCATCGAGCTGATCGTCAGCAATTGCCACATCAATCTTCACTTTTGGCAGGAAGTTAACGCTGTACTCCGCACCACGGTACAACTCAGCGTGTCCTTTCTGACGTCCGAAACCTTTCACTTCGGTCACGGTTAACCCTTGAATACCAATTGAAGACAGCGCTTCACGAACGTCTTCCAGTTTGAATGGCTTAATTACCACGGTAACCAGCTTCATAGATCCCCCTCCAGTCGAAAATCGATAATGGCCGCAGCTAATACGCATGAGATATTGCAAGCGGTGTGCCAAAAATGAAAAACGGGAAAATTTCAGGCTGTTAAGCCGTCTAAGAAGGATGTCATAGCGCAGCGATGAAAATGGGAATGGTTCAGATTGTTCCTGGAAAAGAAAAACGCACCACGACAGTGCGTGGTGCGTTACTTTTTTGCACCAACAGCGGATCCTGTTAGTAGCATGCTTAATTTTGGTGCATCAGGCGATTAGCGATTCTTCTCGAACACTGGCGGCAAGCTCCTCCCCTGCCAGTTGCAGTTGATACATCTGCCAGTAGCGCCCTTTTGCCTCAAGCAGTTGCTGATGCGTACCACGTTCAACGGCCTGACCGCGATTGAGGACAAGAATGGTTTCCGCCTCGACAATCGTCGACAGCCGGTGTGCAATCACGACCAGTGTCGTGTGCTGCCGGACCGCCACCAGCGCCTGCTGAATGGCCTTTTCGGTGCCTGAATCGATATTCGCCGTTGCTTCGTCCAGAATCAGAATTTGCGGCGTATCAACCAGTACACGCGCCAGCGCCAGCAGTTGCTTCTGTCCGACGGAGAGATTATTCCCCTGCTCGCCAAGGCGGGTATAAATCCCCTCCGGCATTTCGCGCGCCAGCCCGGCCAATTGCACCACCTCCAGCGCATGCCAGACCTGCTCTTCGGAAATATCACGCCCCAGCGTGACGTTGGCAAAGAAGGTATCCGCCATCACCACCGGGTCTTGTTGCACCATCGCTACTCCTTTACGCAATGTGCTGTGGCTCAGCGCGGAAAGTGGCCGGCCATCCAGGCGGATTTCTCCTTTGGTCAGCGGGTAGTAGCCCATGAGCAGGCTTGCCAGCGTACTTTTACCGCTACCGGTATGCCCCACCAGGGCCACAAAACTGCGGGCAGGTACATTCAGGCTAATGTCCTGCAGCACCAGACGGTCATCACGATAGGCAAACGAGACATCGTTGATATCAATAGACCCGCTTTTTAGCGGCTCATCGTCGTAGCCATAGGTCTGGCGTGGACAGTCCATCAGCTCAAAGACACGCTCCCCGGCCACTACCGCCTGCTGGAGCATCGACTGCTGGGTCGTCAGCTCAATCAACGGTTCATTCAGGCGACCAAGATAACTGATAAAGGCATACAGCACCCCAACCTCCATCGTGCCAGCCGGGCTAAAGCCAAACAGCATTAACAGGCCGCACAGCACCAGCGCGGAAAAGAGGCTCAGTAAAGGACGCAGCAGGAAGCCATCGAGACGTAACGTCTGCATTCGCGCCAGGTAATGGGAGCGGCTTGCCGATCCCATGCGCTCACCAAAACGCGCCTGCTGGCGAAACTGCTGGATCACGCTCATCCCATTGATGACTTCGTTGAAGCCATCGTTGATATCCGCCAGGTAAGCCCGCATACGGCGCACAATTGGCGTGCTGTAACGCTGATATATCAACATCACGATGATAACCGCCGGGAAGATACAGATAGCGACAAGCGCCATACGCCAGTCGAGGCTGAACATCGCCACCAGCATCGCGCCAATCAGCGCCGCACTGCGCAATACTGTCGCCACCACCGTCACATAGAGATCGCGGATCACTTCGGTATCGTTGGTCACACGCGAAATGATCTGCCCGACCGGCTGGGTGTCGAAGGCGCTCAGCGGCTGTCGCAGAGCAGCATCCATCACATCGGTACGCAACCGCTGTACCACGCCGACGGCGGCCTGGTTAAACAGTAGCGCCTGGGCATAATGCAGCCCGGCCGCCAGCACCTGCAGGCCGACATAGACAACGACCATCCCCGCCACCAGCCCAACGGGCAGGTAGCTTTTCGCCACCATATTGTCGATAAAATAGCTGATCAGCGCCGGACCGGACACTTCCGCCGCCGCCGCGACCCACAGCATCACGACGGCTTTGGTCAGCGGTATGCGCCAGGGAGAACCGTAGACCAGCAACCGTTTCAGGGTAGGCCACTGTTGCATTAACTTACGCATCAACCGCCTCCTCTGGCGTGTCATCCAGCGCCGCTTCCAGTTGCTGATAGCGATACATATCGCGGTACCAGCCGGGCTGGCGCGCAAGCTGTTCATGTTGCCCACGTTGCCCGATATGTCCATGCTGCATCACTAAAATCTCACTGGCTTCCGTCAGCGCCGACAGGCGATGAGCGCTGATAATTACCGTACGCCCTTCTCCCCACTGACGCAGGTTATGTAGAATCTGGTGCTCGGTGCGGCCATCTACGGCAGAGAGCGCATCGTCCAACAGCAGAATCTCTGCGTTCAGCAGCAGCGCGCGGGCAATTGAGATACGCTGTTTTTGCCCGCCGGAGAGCATTACGCCGCGCTCGCCGACTTCGGTATCATAGCCCTGCGGCAGGCGCAGGATATCCTCATGCACGCTGGCAAGCCGCGCCACATGTTCAATCTCGTCCTGCGTCGCCCCCGGTTTACCCAGCGCGATATTATTGGCGACAGTGTCGGAGAACAGGAACGGTGTCTGATTCACCACCGCCAGGCGGCTGCGCCAGTCATCCAGTTTTAGTTGCGTCAGCGGCACCCCATGGAAACGAATATCCCCCTGCTCAACATCGAAATGGCGCTGAATCAGAGAGAGCAAGGTGGATTTACCCGCCCCCGTTGGCCCGCAAATCCCTAACATCTGGCCAGGTAACAGGGAGACATTCACATTATTCAAAATCGGCTGTGCCGTTTGCGGATACGTAAATTCGCGAATCGTAATCTGCAGGCTACCGCGCCCTTCCGGAACCGGTTCTGTACCGTCGGTCACCACCGGCGCTTCCGCCAGCATGTCGCGAATACGGCTATAGGCGGCGCTGCCGCGCTCAACGATGTTAAACATCCAGGCCAGCGCCAGCATCGGCCAAATCATTAAGCCAAGATACATGGTGAAGCTGGTAAGCTGCCCCAGCGTGAGCGAGCCCTGAATCACCATCCAGCTCCCGCCGCCAATCGCCAGCAGGTTTGCCATGCCGATAGCAATATAAATGGTCGGATCAAAACGGGCATCGACGCGGGCGACACGCATGTTTTTCGCCCCGGTATCGGCGGCCTCCGCGGCAAACAGCGCCGACTGCCTGTCTTCCAGACCAAACGCCTTGATCATGCGAATGCTGGTCATGCTTTCCTGAGTACGATCGTTCAGCGAGGAGAACGCCGCCTGCGCCAGCTTGAAGCGCTGGTGCAACTGGTCGCCGTAACGTTTAATAAAAATGGCCATAATCGGCATTGGCAACAGCGACAACAGCGTCAGTTGCCAGCTAATCTGCGTGGACATCACCACCAGCACCACGCAGCCCATCACCAGTGAATCCACCAGCGTGAGCACGCCTTCCCCGGCGGCGAACACCACCCGGTCAACGTCATTCGTAGCGCGCGCCATCAAGTCGCCGGTACGGTGGCGCAGATAAAATTCCGGATGCTGGCGGCTGAGCTGGCGGTAAAAATCTTCGCGTAGCTCGACGGCGAGCTGATAGGACGCGCCAAACAGCCAGACGCGCCAGACATAGCGCAGCAGGTAGATGACGATAGCAATCAGCACCAGTGTCCCTACCCACATCATGATCTGCGATGCGGTAAAGTGCTGGCGGGTAACGCCATCGACAACTCGTCCCACCACCTTAGGCGGGACGAGTTGTAGAATCGCAATAATGATAAGCAGGCCTACAGCACCGAGATAGCGTCGCCACTCCCGGCGAAAGTACCAGCTTAACTGAGCAAATAATCGCACGCGGTTACATCCTGAACGTGAGTTTTCCGGCTACCGCCGGGAGGGTTATTCAATGGGCAAAGCCGTGGTGTATTTTATCTGTTCCATCGCAAAACTGGATGTCACATCGGACAAGCCAGGTACACTATTGACCAGTTTTTTGTAGAAGTCGTCATAACGTTTCATGTCCGCAACCTGAACGCGTAACAGGTAATCATACTCCCCCGCCATACGCCAGAATCCAAGCACTTCCGGCATTTCCGAGACCACGGCGGTGAAGCGACAGTACCAGTCGCTGCTGTGATGCTGGGTTTTGATCAGCACAAATGCGGTCAGGCTCAGGCCAAGTTTCTCCGCATCCAGCACGGCTACCCGTCCGAGCAGGATACCCTCCTCCTCAAGCCGCTTTAGTCGTTTCCAGCATGGCGTGCTGGTCAGATTAACGTCATCCGCCAGCGCCTGCAAAGAGAGTGTGCAGTCCTGCTGGAGCAAAGAAAGCAACTTACGATCTATTTTATCTAGCATTACGCCTTCCCGGAGAAAGTTTTTCTCTTAACAGTCTATTTCAAAGTTTAAATGGCAACAATTTTTCCTGCGTTTTCCGCTAATCTGGGCACAAAATGACAAATGGAAACGATGTATGAACAGTGACTGGGTTAAGCACGCCATTAACGAAATCAATGCCGATTATCAGCGATCTGCGGACACGCACCTGATCCGTCTCGCGCTGCCTGCTTTCCCCGGCATCAGGCTCTATCTGAAAGATGAAAGTACGCATCCAACCGGAAGCCTCAAACATCGTCTGGCGCGTTCACTCTTTCTCTATGGCCTGTGTAATGGCTGGATTAAAGAAGGCACCACCATCATTGAAGCGTCATCCGGTTCAACGGCGGTATCAGAAGCGTATTTTGCCCGTCTGCTGGGATTACCGTTTATTGCCGTTATGCCTTATTGCACGGCAAAACGAAAAGTAGAGCAGATTGAATTTTACGGTGGTCGCTGTCACTTCGTGGAGAGCGCCTGCGAGATTTACGCGGCCTCAGAAACCCTGGCGCGTGAACTGAACGGCCATTATATGGATCAGTTTACCTATGCCGAGCGCGCCACCGACTGGCGCGGTAATAACAACATTGCGGATAGCATTTTTCGCCAGATGAAAAACGAGCCGCATCCGGTGCCGGACTATATCGTCATGAGCGCAGGTACGGGCGGCACATCGGCCACTATCGGGCGTTACATTCGCTGTCAGGGCTACAGCACCGAACTGATGGTCGTGGATCCGGAAAACTCGGTGTTTCTCGATTTCTGGCAGACCCGAGACGCCAGGCTGCGTTCCTCGGTGGGTAGCAAAATTGAAGGCATTGGCCGACCACGCGTCGAACCGTCATTTATTCCTGACGTGGTGGATGAGATGTTGCGAGTGCCGGATGCCGCCAGTGTGGCAACGGCGCAATGGCTGGAGACACAATTAGGGCGTCGGGTTGGTGCATCAACCGGCACCAATATGTGGGGAGCCTTACAACTGGCGGCGCGTATGCGCGACGAGGGGCGGAGTGGCTCTATCGTGACCCTGTTGTGCGACAGCGGCGAACGTTATCTTGATACCTACTACAACCCGCAGTGGGTCGAAGCCAATATCGGCGATATTCGCCCGTGGCGGGAAGAAATTAACTCGCTGATAAAATAAAAAAGCCAGGCATTCACACCTGGCCGCTGGAAAAGATCTCATCATTCGGGGGAATAAGGAAGATTAGGTGTATCCAGCCAATGCGTTAAGAAGTGCGACACGGCCTGATCGCGGCAGTGTCCGATAACCGGTAAGTGTGGAAGCGCGGCGCGCAACTGTGGCATGGCATTTCCCATGATCATGCCGCGCCCTACGCTTGCCAGCATCTCTCTGTCATTCATAGCGTCGCCGAACGCCATGCAATCCTGCATCGGCACGCCCAGCAGCGCGCTGAGCATGGTCAATGCCGAACCTTTGTTGCAGCCGAGCGGTAATACCTCCAGACAGTAAGAGGCGGAAAAGCATAAATTGGCGCGTCCGCCTAACACTTCATTCATCTGGATCCGCAGACGGCACAGGTCGTCATGTTCACCCACAAAACAGATTTTGGTCACGTCATGGGCAGGCAGTCGCTTGAGATCCACCAACTGGTAAGTGAATCCACTGTAGATATGCTCGTCCAACGCCTCCGGGACAGGTTTATCCGTCATCCAGCCGTCATCGTTAAACGCATGGATGCTGGCGTGCGTATCCCATTTGCTGTGCAGTACGAGTTCAGCCACTTCGGGATCAAGGTCCTGCCGATGTAAAAGCTCCCCCTCCAGAGAGTGGACGCGCGTACCGTTACCGGTTATCAAAAAAGCGTCCAGCGCGAGGATGTCGATGAGCTTGCGCATCTCCAGCGCATGCCTGCCGGTCGCAAAAGTGAGGGTAATGTCGCGTTCACGCAGACGGCGCAGCGTTGCTACAGTTTGCTCACCAAGGCGGTGATCGGGCATCAACAAAGTACCGTCCATATCAAAAGCAGCCAGCCGGGCCATATTTCATCTCCAGATGTGATCGCCGTGTATTGCGCAGAAGTATTGCCTGATATATACGGAAGTAATAGTGAGCAGATAGAGAGAATTGTTCCGGGTTTATGCGACTCCTTAACAGACTCAATCAATACCAGCGCCTCTGGCAGGTCTCATCAGGAGAAGCGCAACAGGTCAGCGTGGCCGAACTTGCCGCACGCTGTTTTTGCAGCGAACGCCATATGCGTACGCTATTACGCCAGATGCAGGAAGCCGGCTGGCTGAACTGGGATTCCCGCTCCGGGCGGGGTAAGCGTGCAGCGTTGCAGTTTTTGCGGACGCCGGAATCCCTGCGCCAGGAGATGATGGAGCAGGCGCTGAATGAGGGCCAGCAGCAAAACGCGCTGGCGCTGGCGCAGCTCGCGCCGGAAGATTTGCGCATTTTACTGAACCCCTTCCTTGGCGGGCTCTGGCAAAACGATACCCCGACGTTACGCATTCCTTACTACCGCCCTCTGGAGCCGCTACGGCAGGGTTTTTTACCCGGTCGGGCGGAACAGCATCTTGCCGGGCAAATCTTCTCTGGCCTGACGCGTTTCGTTGACGATAGCTTTTTACCGCAGGGGGATTTAGCGCATCACTGGGATATTAGCGAGGACAAGCTGACCTGGCGGTTTCATATCCGCACGACGTTGCACTGGCATAACGGCGATGTCGTGAATGTTCGCCAGTTACAAACACGTTTCATGCTACTCCTTGAACTGCCCGCCTTACGGACGCTGTTCGCCAGCGTCAAAAGCGTGGAGGCGACCCATTCCCACTGTCTGACATTTACATTGCACCATCCGGATTTCTGGCTGGCGCACCGGCTTGCCAGCTATGCCACCACGCTGGCGCATCCGCAAATGCCACTAATCGGTACCGGGCCGTTCCGTCTGGCCTCATTCAGTAAGGAACTGGTCAGACTGGAAAGTCATGAGCAGTACCACCTCACTCATCCATTATTGAAAGCGGTGGAGTTCTGGATTACACCGCAGCTTTTTGAGCAGAATCTCGGGACCAGTTGTCGCCACCCGGTGCAGATTGCGATTGGCGAGCCTGATGAACTCGTGCATTTGCAGCAAGTGAGTAACAGTGTCAGCCTTGGGTTTTGTTATCTGACACAGCGTATTGGCGCGAATCTCACCCCGGCACAGTCACGACGCCTTGTGCAAATCATCCATCAGACGTCGCTGCTGGAGACACTGCCGCTGGATGAAAACCTCATTACCCCCAGTAAAGAACTTCTCCCTGACTGGACGATTCCGCAGTGGCCACCGGAAGAGAGCGTTGAGTTACCGCCCACGTTAACTTTGCTTTACCATCTTCCGGTGGAATTACACACTATGGCGCAACAGTTCAAACGTTATCTGGCCGAACTGGGTTGCGATGTCACGCTGATTTTTCATGATGCGAAAACCTGGGATGGGTGCAGTGCGCTGGCGCAGGCAGACTTACTGATGGGCGACAGGCTGATTGGCGAAGCCCCGGAATATGCGCTGGAACAGTGGTTGCGCTGCGACCCGGTCTGGCCCAATGTACTCAGCCGTGCGCAATTCTCCCATTTGCAGGCTACGCTCGATGCCGTGCAAAGCGTGGCGGACGAAACTGCGCGTAGCGAGGCGTTGCAGGCGGTATTCAGCCACCTGATGGATGAGGCCATACTGACACCGCTGTTTAATTATCAGTATCGGATTAGCGCGCCACCAGGCGTAGAAGGCATTCGCCTGAACACCCGTGGCTGGTTTGATTTTACCCAGGCCTGGCTACCGGCACCGGCGCGGTGAAGAAGCTGGTCGGGGCAATCCGCACGCGCTACCATATCGCCTTTATGAATGAATACCGGGAATAATTATGAAACGTGCCGTAGTCGTGTTTAGTGGCGGGCAGGATTCCACAACCTGTCTGGTTCAGGCGTTGCAACAATACGATGAAGTGCATTGTGTCACCTTCGATTATGGTCAGCGTCATCGTGCGGAAATCGATGTGGCGCGTGAACTGGCATTACAGTTAGGCGCACGTGCGCACAAAGTGCTGGACGTAACGTTACTGAATGAACTGGCCGTCAGCAGCCTGACGCGCGACAGCATCCCGGTACCGGATTATCAGCCTGATGCCAGTGGTATCCCGAATACGTTCGTACCCGGGCGCAATATTCTGTTTTTGACCCTGGCGGCCATTTACGCATATCAGGTGCAGGCCGAAGCGGTGATCACCGGCGTTTGCGAAACCGATTTTTCCGGTTATCCGGACTGCCGAGACGAGTTTGTCAAAGCCCTGAACCATGCGGTTACTCTGGGCATGGCGAAAGACATTCGCTTTGAAACGCCATTGATGTGGATAGACAAAGCCGAAACCTGGGCGCTGGCAGATTACTGGGGCAAACTGGAACTGGTGCGCAATGAGACGTTGACCTGCTATAACGGCATCAAAGGCGATGGCTGCGGACAGTGCGCCGCCTGTAACCTGCGGGCGAATGGCCTGAGCCATTACCTGGCCGATAAGACCGCGGTGATGGCTGCCATGAAAAAGAAAACCGGGTTGAAGTAACGTACCCTTCTGGGTTCCCGGGTGCGCTGCGGTATGAACCGGGAACATGGCTTCCCCAGGCTACAATTTGTATCCACTGCGATAATCGTGTAGCCCGGATAAGGCACCTGTGCCGCATCCGGGAGATTTTTGCGACAGTCACGCCTCTTCGCGGATCATCTCTTCCAGCCTTTCACGTAACTCCCCTTCCAGCGCCAGCGCCTTTTGCGTTTTAAGATCAATACACACAAAGGTCACTAACGCATCGGCCACCACTTCACCTCCCGGTTCCAGCGTCACGACCTGGCTGAGCACGCCGCTTCGTCCGTTAATCTGTTTAACGTGGCTGGTCACCGTCAGGCGGTCGCCCAGCACGGCAGGACGACGGTAATTGATATTGATGTTGACGACCACGAACGCGATGTTATTCGTCGTCATCCACTTAAAGTTTTCATTGTTTTCCAGCCCATCCCAACGCGCTTCTTCCAGGAATTCCAGATAACGGGCATTGTTCACATGCTGATAGACATCGAGGTGATAACCACGAACTTTGATCTGAGTCTGCATAGCGCTTTAACCTTTACTTTTGTTATAGGAACAGAGGTCATAACTGGTATGACCTCTCTAGTCTGGCAAAATTTCGCCACTACGCAAGCATCATCTTTTATAGGGTCAGATTTCCGAGGTTGCGTTCAACAAGCGCGCTCCCCATACCAGGCACCTGTTTCAGATCGTCCAGGGTCTTAAAGGGACCGTACTCTTGCCGGTAGCTCACAATCGCCTGCGCTTTTTTCGTGCCCACGCCATTCATCACCCGCGCCAGATCCTCCGCGCTGGCGGTATTAATGCTAACCCTTGTACCGTCATCATCAGTGCTTTTTGCCGTGTCGGGGGTTTTAGCACTCGGCGTCGCACCGTTATCGGCTTTGGTTTGTACCGCTGGCGCTTTCGCACCACCGCCATTGGGGGCTGCCAGCGTACTATGGCTGATGCCAGCACAGGCAAAAGAAAGGGTCAGTAAAAGTACTTTGATTCCATGTTTCATGCTGTTTCTCCTTGGTGTTTAACAACGAGGCTACGATAAACAACCGGGAAAAACGGGACAAATGGCGAAGCGCAAATGTGGAAAAGGCCGCGAAAGCGGCCTTTTGAATTGCAAAGCGTTGCAATATTTGTGGGAAGCGTCTCGCTATTCCTGCTGTTCCATAATCGCGCCAAGTTTGATTTTGGCCTCTTTACGCAGGTTGGTCATCAGCGCCTCGAAAGCGATCTGTGCATTGTTCTGGGTAATACCCTGAACCATCGCTTTCTTCTGGTCGTCCGGCATGGTGCCAGCTTTCACTTCATCTAACGCCAGAATCGCGACATTGCCCTGGGCATCGTTCGCTACGCCATAACCCGGTTTGTCTTTCTCCGGCAGCGGCAGGCTGAATGCCGCCTGGCTAATCGGATCCTGACCGGTACGAGTCAAGGTTTTCGCCGCGCCAAAGCTTAACCCTGCGGCTTTCAGCGCATCATCGCCTTTACCCGCTTTCAGTTCAGCGATCAGCTTGTCAGCATCCAGTTTGGCCTGCTGCTCCGCTTTGTTGTGTTTAACGATCTCACTGACCTGAGCTTTAACCTCTTCCAGTGGCTTAACCGCCTCTGCTTTATGCTCACTCACACGCAACACGAAGGCGCGGTCGCCATCGACAGTAATAATGTCAGAGTTACTGCCCGGCGCACCGTTCACACCCACCAGACCACCGTCAAAAATAGCATTGGCAACCGGTTTAAAATTAAGTTCTTGCGGCAGGCTGTCACGGCTAAACCAGCCCGTTTCAACGGCTTTTGTCCCGGCGACTTGCTCAGCACCCGCCAGAGATTCATTATCGTTACTTGCGGCTTCGCTCACCTTCTGTTGCAGGGCATACCAGGCATCCAGTGCCTTATCCTGCTTCACTTTCGCGGCGATCTCGTCATGAACGTCGCTCAGCGGTTTAGCTTTTGCAGGCTGAATGTCATCAAGACGAACAACCAGGAAGCCAACGGAGGATTTGATCACGCCTGACAGTTGGCCTTTGTCTTTCAGACCTGAATTTTTCAGTTCATCAGGTGTGGTGGCCGGCTCCAGCCACCCCATATCACCGCCGTTACGGGCAGAGATAATGTCGGTGGATTTTTCTTTCGCCAGTGCGGCAAAATCTGCCCCTTTGCTCAGTGCGTCCAGCACGGCTTTCGCGTCATCTTCTGTTTTGGTCTGAATAACGCTATAGCGATTACGCTGCGGCTGCGTGAACTGATCCATGTGCTGATCATAGTAAGACTGAATATCCGCATCGCTGACGTCCTGCTGCATATTGGCCGCATCCAACTTGATATAGCTGACACGGAACTGCTCCGGGGAGACAAAGCGGGTTTTATTCTGCTCATAGAAGCCGGCGATCTCCTGATCGCTTACGGTCTGTTTTGCCGCCAGCGCATTCACGTCGATCAGCGCCTGACGCACAACGCGCTGCTGGGAAACCAGCGCCGCCAGTTCATCCGTCTCACCTTTGAGCATGAAGTCCGTACCCGCAATCGCGTTGATCAGTTGCTGAGAGGTCAGTTGGTTGCGCAGCGCCTGTGCATACTGATCTGCATTCATACCCATCTGGTTGACGATGCCGTTGAAACGGTCGTTATCGAATTTACCGTTGGTCTGGAAAGCCTGGGTGGAGAAAATCGCTTTCTTAACCTGCTCATCGCTGATGCCCAGGTGCAGGTTATGTGCGTACTGGTCCAGCAGTGCTTCGTCGATAAGGCGGTTCAGCACCTGCTGACGCATGGATTTGATATAGTTTTCATTCGCGGCCAGCTCTGAGAACTGATCACCCAGTTGCTGCTGCATACGATTACGTTCACTGGCAACCGCATTTTCGAATTGTGCGCGACCAATCTCCTGGTCATTTACCTTTGCGGCATAATTATTGTTACCGCCAATAAGGTAGCTACTGACGCCGGTCAAAATGAACGACACGATAATGACGCCGAAAATGATCTTGAGCACGATGCTGTTTGCTGCCGTGCGTAAATTGTCCATCATGGTGTAACAACACTCCGCTGTAGGTGACTGTAGACCTCTCGCAGTCACTCAGTTTCCCGACGCTGCGTATAGGGTCGTATTTTGACAAGAAAAGGGGGCAATTGTCAGCCCACAACTCGCAGAAACTCAGATAAGAGTGACTGAATAAATAAAAAAGGCACATCTCTCGATGCGCCCTTGTACTTTTCACCTCCCACAGGGAAGCGATCAGTTAACCGCGTCTTTCAGTGCCTTGCCAGCGCGGAAGCCCGGAACCTTAGCTGCGGCGATAGTGATTTCTTTGCCGGTCTGAGGGTTGCGACCTGTACGCGCAGCACGCTCTTTAACAGCAAAAGTACCAAAACCTACCAGCGCTACATCGTCCCCTTCTTTCAGAGATTCAGTAACAGAAGCAATTAAAGCATCTAACGCACGTCCAGCAGCCGCTTTAGAGATGTCAGCCCCCGCGGCAATCTTGTCTATCAGTTGAGATTTATTCACTCTTCTCTTCCTCTCTTTATAATTTATATCGCGCCTGAGTCCTTCACAGCGCGACCGCGCAGCAGTTATATCAGGCCTGTCATGCCCTTACAACACCAGTTGATGATGACACACCCAACCAGCAATCTAAATTAGCTATACAAAAAAAGGCTGGCAAGTCCGAAATGCCTTACCAGCCTTGTTTTTATCAACGCTCTTTGCGCGCGGTCACTATTTTGCGGTCGCGACCTGCATACCAAACGGTTCGTTTTGCAATGCCAGCGCCAGAACCTCGTCAATGCGCTTAACCGGATGGATGTCCAGGTCGGCAATGACGTTTTCCGGAATTTCCTCAAGATCGCGTTTGTTCTCGTAAGGAATTAGCACGGTTTTGATCCCGCCACGGTGCGCCGCCAGCAGTTTTTCTTTCAGGCCACCAATCGGCAGAACCTGACCACGCAGGGTAATTTCACCCGTCATCGCCACATCAGCACGTACCGGGTTGCCTGTCAGGCAAGAAACCAGCGCGGTACACATCGCGATACCGGCGCTCGGGCCGTCTTTCGGCGTAGCCCCTTCCGGTACGTGAACGTGAATATCGCGTTTTTCGTAGAAATCCCCGTTAATACCGAGTTTTTCCGCCCGTGCACGCACCACGGTCAGCGCGGCCTGGATAGATTCCTGCATAACTTCACCAAGCGAACCGGTATAAGTCAGCTTGCCTTTGCCCGGTACGCACGCGGTTTCGATGGTCAGCAGGTCGCCGCCGACTTCGGTCCACGCCAGCCCGGTTACCTGACCTACACGGTTTTCGTCATCCGCGCGGCCATAGTCAAAGCGCTGAACGCCCAGGTAATCGTGCAGATTGTCCCCGTTAATCTCGATGTGTTTCAGTGTCGGATCCATCAGTAGCTGTTTCACCGCTTTACGGCACAATTTCGAGATTTCACGCTCAAGGCTACGCACGCCCGCTTCACGGGTGTAATAACGGATGATGCCAACAATGGCGCTGTCATCCACGGTCAGTTCCGTCGGTTTGAGCGCATTACGTTCGATCTGTTTCGTCAGCAGATGCTGTTTAGCAATATTCAGCTTCTCATCTTCCGTGTAACCGGAAAGACGGATGACTTCCATACGATCGAGCAGCGGTGCCGGAATGTTCATGGAGTTAGACGTCGCGACAAACATGACATCGCTGAGATCGTAATCCACTTCCAGATAGTGATCGCTAAATGCAACGTTCTGTTCCGGATCAAGCACTTCCAGCAGAGCAGATGCTGGATCGCCACGCATGTCCGAAGACATTTTGTCGATCTCATCAAGCAGGAACAGCGGGTTTTTCACGCCCACTTTGGCCATCTTCTGGATCAGTTTGCCTGGCATGGAGCCAATGTAGGTACGACGGTGACCGCGAATTTCAGCTTCGTCACGCACGCCGCCCAGCGCCATACGGATGTACTTACGTCCTGTCGCTTTGGCGATGGACTGACCCAGAGAGGTTTTACCCACCCCCGGCGGTCCAACCAGACACAGGATTGGGCCTTTGAGTTTGTTCATACGGCTTTGTACCGCGAGATACTCAAGGATGCGGTCTTTGACACGCTCAAGGCCATAGTGGTCGGTATCGAGCACTTCCTGCGCCTGACGCAGGTCTTTTTTCACTTTGCTGCGCGCATACCACGGAACCTGAATCATCCACTCGATATAACCGCGGACCACGGTGGCTTCCGCAGACATCGGGGACATCATTTTTAGTTTCTGCAGTTCGGCTTCGGCCTTCTCTTTTGCCTCTTTTGGCATTTTGGCCGCGTCGATTTTGCGTTTCAGCGCTTCGTTTTCATCCGGCGCGTCATCCATCTCGCCGAGTTCTTTCTGAATAGCCTTCATCTGCTCGTTCAGGTAGTACTCGCGCTGAGATTTCTCCATCTGTTTTTTAACGCGATTACGGATACGTTTCTCGACCTGCAGCAGGTCAATTTCCGATTCCATCATCGCCATCAGATATTCCAGACGTTCATTAACGTCGGACATCTCCAGAACGGACTGTTTGTCGGCCAGTTTCAATGGCATATGCGCGGCAATGGTATCGGCCAGACGCGCAGGGTCGTCAATGCTGTTCAGCGAAGTCAGCACTTCCGGTGGGATTTTTTTGTTGAGCTTGATATAGCCTTCAAACTGGCTGATGGCAGTGCGTACCAGCACTTCCTGCTCGCGCTCATCAATGGCCGGGGAATCGAGATATTCCGCTTTAGCCGTGAAATGTTCGCCATTATCCGACAGCGTGGTAATGCGCGCGCGCTGCAGACCTTCCACCAGCACTTTGACAGTGCCGTCAGGCAGTTTCAGCATCTGCAGAATAGAGGCCACGGTCCCGACGGTGAAAAGATCGTTTACACCCGGCTCATCCGTTGAGGCTTCTTTCTGTGCAACCAACATGATTTTTTTATCATGGTCCATGGCCGCTTCAAGACAACGGATAGATTTTTCCCGCCCTACAAACAGGGGTATGACCATGTGCGGATAAACCACCACATCGCGCAACGGCAATACGGGGATTTCAATGCGTTCAGAACGCTCAGGATTCATAGAGCTCTCTCTTAGTTTAATGTCCGCCAGGTAATCCGGTGACGTGACTGTGCAACACGCACCATTAACATGTAAAGCAGTATATGGGGATGTTTCCCACACATTCAACGGCGAGAATCAGGAAAAATAAAAGGGGAGATAAAATCCCCCCTTTTTCATTAACTGTATGTATGGATTGGTGAATTATTCACCAGATGCCTGTTGCGCTTCGTGCTTACCGTAGATCAACAGCGGTTTGCTTTGCCCGGCAATCACGGACTCATCAATAACCACTTTGTCGACCTCTTCCAGAGACGGCAGATCATACATGGTGTCCAGCAACGCCGCTTCAACGATGGAACGCAGACCACGCGCACCCGTTTTACGCACCATCGCTTTCTTCGCGATAGCGGTCAAGGCTTCGTCACGGAACTCCAGATCCACACCTTCAAGATTGAACAGCGCCTGATACTGTTTAGTCAGGGCATTTTTCGGCTCTTTCAGGATCTGAATCAGCGCTTCTTCGCTCAGCTCGTTGAGGGTTGCCACCACCGGCAGACGACCAATAAATTCCGGGATCAGACCAAATTTGATCAGATCTTCCGGCTCAACCTGGGCCAGCAGTTCGCCTTCATTCGCTTTTTCGGATTTCGCTTTTACCGTCGCGCCAAAGCCGATACCAGAACCGGTTTCAACACGATGGGAAATCACTTTATCCAGACCGGCGAATGCGCCCCCACAAATGAACAGGATTTTGGAGGTATCAACCTGTAAGAATTCCTGTTGCGGGTGTTTACGACCACCCTGCGGCGGCACGGCTGCCACGGTACCTTCGATCAGTTTCAGCAACGCCTGCTGTACGCCTTCACCGGATACGTCACGGGTGATAGACGGATTATCAGACTTACGCGAGATCTTATCGATCTCATCAATGTAGACGATGCCGCGCTGCGCTTTTTGTACGTCGTAATCGCACTTCTGCAACAGTTTCTGGATGATGTTTTCAACGTCTTCACCCACATAACCCGCTTCGGTCAGTGTGGTGGCATCCGCCATGGTAAACGGAACATCCAGCAGGCGCGCCAGTGTTTCAGCCAGCAGCGTTTTACCGGAACCGGTTGGTCCGATCAGCAGAATGTTACTTTTGCCCAGCTCAACACCATTGCTGGTGTCGCCGTTGCGCAGACGTTTGTAGTGGTTGTATACCGCGACGGCCAACACTTTTTTCGCCTGTTCCTGGCCGATGACATAATCGTCCAGGTGATGGCGAATCTCGTGCGGGGTCGGCAGTGCACTGCGCTCGCGATGCGGCGCAACTTCTTTAATCTCTTCGCGAATAATGTCGTTACACAGATCAACACATTCGTCGCAGATATACACGGACGGCCCGGCAATGAGCTTGCGCACTTCATGCTGGCTTTTGCCGCAAAAAGAGCAGTACAACAGTTTGCCCGAACCATCTTTGCGTTTATCTGTCATGAGTCAAAACCTCTTTTCTGTTCTTTGTGCCGCACATGACGACGCAAATGCCATTCCAGGCGCAAAACGCTTGCCAGCGTAGTGCCGCTCGATATTCATTATAGCGGCACTACTCCGGCCTGAGCATTAATTACGATGGGTCAAAATTGAATCAACCAGACCGTATTCGACGGCTTCGTTCGCAGAGAGGAAACGGTCACGTTCTGTATCTCGTTCAATTTGCTCTAAAGATTGACCCGTATGGTGCGCCATGAGTTCGTTCATACGCCCTTTCACTTTCAGGATTTCACGGGCGTGGATCTCAATATCCGTCGCCTGCCCCTGGTAACCACCCAGCGGCTGGTGAATCATCACGCGTGAGTTTGGCAGGCAGAAACGCTTGCCTTTTGCTCCCGCCGTCAGCAGGAATGCGCCCATGGACGCGGCCTGGCCCATACAAATGGTGCTGACGTCAGGCTTAATAAATTGCATGGTGTCGTAAATTGACATTCCGGCGGTGATAACGCCACCCGGAGAGTTAATATACAGGTAAATATCTTTTTCCGGATTCTCCGCTTCCAGGAACAACATCTGCGCCACGATCAGGTTTGCCATGTGGTCTTCAACCTGACCCGTCATGAAAATGACACGTTCCTTAAGAAGACGGGAGTAGATATCAAAAGAGCGCTCACCGCGTGAGGTCTGTTCAATAACCATTGGCACCAGGGCCATATGGGGTGCAAAGGTATCTCGTTCGCCGCTGTATGACATGTCCGTCTCCTGGATCTAAAAATAAATAACCTGCTGTACTGATTGTACTTGAGTGAGCCAGGTCTGACTACGACCCCTCACGGACGGATTATCAGCCAGAGTGTTCACAGTCGATAGTCCCTTAATGGGGATGACCACACCTTATTTCAAGCATAACAACCTTTTGCTGTTACGCTAACACTGAAACGCCCTTTTAGCACACTTCTGATAACATCAATGCGATAAAAAAAGCCCGTCACCAGAAGGTGACGGGCTTATTGTTTACTCTTTATACCGGATGAGTAAATTAAGCCTGCTGGTTCATCAGTTCCTGGAAGCTGGTTGCTTTCTCAGTCACTTTTGCTTTTGCCAGTACAGCTTCAACAGCCTGTTCTTCCAGAGCGACGTTACGCATGTTATCGGTCAGCTCTTTGTTTTTGCTGTAAAATTCGATAACTTCGGTCGGATCTTCGTAAGCAGAAGCCATCTCTTCGATCAGACCTTTCACGCGTTCTTCGTCAGCTTTCAGCTCGTTGGTGCGAATCACTTCGCCCAGCAGCAGACCAACGATCACGCGGCGTTTAGCCTGCTCTTCAAACAGCTCACGCGGCAGTTCCAGCGCTTGTTTCTCGTTACCACCGAAGCGCTGAGCAGCCTGACGACGCAGAACGTCGATTTCGCTGTCGATCAGGGCTGACGGGATTTCGATCTCGTTCGCTTTCACCAGACCTTCGATTGCCTGAGACTTGATGCGGTTACGCACTGCGCCTTTCAGCTCACGGTCCATGTTCTTACGTACTTCTGCACGCAGACCAGCAACAGAACCATCTTCAACACCGAAACGTTTGATGAACTCTTCGGTCAGTTCCGGCAGCTCACGTTCTTCAACTTTTTTCAGGTTGATAACGAATTTCGCCGCTTTACCTTTCAGGTTTTCAGCGTGGTAGTCTTCCGGGAAGGTCACGTCGATGGTGAACTCGTCACCCGCTTTGTGGCCTTTAATGCCGTCTTCAAAGCCTGGGATCATACGACCCTGGCCCATCGCCAGCACGAAATCAGTGGCTTTGCCGCCTTCGAACTCTTCACCGTCTACAGAGCCAGTGAAATCAACAGTCACACGGTCTTCCGCGTCAACAGCACCATCTTTATCTTTCCAGGTTGCTTGTTGTTTACGCAGGGTGTCCAGCATAGTGTCGACGTCAGCGTCGGTCACTTCTACAACCGGTTTTTCAACTTCGATAGTTTCCAGGCCTTTCAGCTCAACTTCCGGATAAACTTCGAATTCTACGGAGTAGGTAAAGTCTTCGCCCAGTTTGTATTCGCCCGGAACATAGTTCGGTGCGCCAGCCGGGTTGATTTTTTCCCGAATGATCGCGTCAATAAAGTTGCGGCTCATCAGTTCGCCCAGTACGTCCTGACGTACGGAAGCACCATAACGCTGAGCAACGACATTCATCGGTACTTTGCCTTTACGGAAGCCGTCAATACGTACTTTCTTCGCTACGTTAACCAGCTCGCTCTTCACAGCGGTCTCGATGCTGTCAGCAGCGATAGTAATCGTTACACGGCGCCCAAGGCCCTGAGTGGTTTCAACTGAAACTTGCATCTTGTTACCTCAAAAAATCACAGTGCTCGGTCAACTCTACTCTGGAAGCTGTCATAGGGCTTCGCAGAACCGGGATGCTCTCTCAAATCAGATATACATTCCCTGTCACCAGAATCATCCCGAAGACGTTCATATATAAAGACGCGGCATTATAGCGGCATCACTTTAGTGAGTCGAGAACGGGAACGCCGCATTGTTGCGCCATTTTTCACAATTCCGAGGTAATTTTGACCTAAAAATTGCGCTTCTCGCTCAAAACTCAGACAAAACAAAACGGCCCGCAGGCCGTTTTTACTTAAACTGTACGCAACATACTGGAAAAGCTCAGGCAGTTGCAAATGCGTTTTACGCGATGCTGCCTGCTCCCCTGCATGGCGGCGAGGCGAAAACGGTGTCCTGCAGACCTTCCCACTCCTTAATCGTGTAGGTATGCAGAGCCAGTGCATGAACGGTGGACGAGAGTTCCGCCGCAAGGGTGCCGTAGATCATACGGTGACGGTTGAGGAAACGCTCCCCGGAAAAGCGGTCACTGACCAGCACAACTTTGAAATGGCTTTCGGAACCGGCCGGTACATTGTGACGATAGCTTTCATCAACAACTTCGAGGAACACGGGTTCAAACGCTGCCCTTAATTTATCTTCTATCTGCTCACGTATCATCATGAAAGGACTCCTCCGACAACGCTGAGATGCGACCCATCCCTTTAAATGTTAGCCGCTTTTATCGTGTTCATAACAAGAAAACAACAAAAATTTAGCTTTCGTCCTATTTTCTCAGTCAAAGGTATGAACTCTACTGAAAAGGTCAAAAATGACGTCATGTTCGACAGAGCAAATCGTTCGTGCGGTTAAAAAAAGCACAAGGCGATGAATTTACATGCATTGAGGACTTCCCCTTGTTGACGGCGATGTTATGATGGCAAGAATTTTCCCTATCTAAGCTTAAGATCCACTGAGAGCCTGAACATGTTAAAAAAACTTCTCTTCCCATTGGTCGCTTTATTTATGCTGGCCGGGTGCGCCACCCCGCCAACCACCCTTGAAGTGTCACCGAAGATTACGCTGCCGCAGCAGGATCCTAGCCTGATGGGCGTTACAGTGAGCATCACTGGCGCAGACCAGCGTCCTGACCAGGCACTGGCAAAAGTCACCCGCGATAACCAACTGGTTACCCTAACGGCATCCCGCGACCTGCGCTTCTTGCTACAAGAAGTGTTGGAAAAACAAATGACTGCACGCGGTTATATGATCGGCCCAAGCGGTGCGGCTAACCTGCAAATCATTGTTAACCAGCTGTATGCCGATGTTTCTCAGGGCAACCTGCGTTACAGCATTGCCACGAAAGCGGATATTGCGATTATCGCAACCGCAGCTAACGGCAATAAAATGACGAAAAACTACCGCGCCAGCTATAACGTTGAAGGCGCACTCCAGGCGACTAACGACAAGATCACGAATGCCGTTAACAGCGTGTTGACCGACACCATCGCGGATATGTCTCAGGACACTACAATTCATCAGTTCATCAAGCAGAACACGCGTTAAGTTCCGCACGCTGGCCCGGTTCGCCGGGCCAGTACTCAACCATGTCCAGTCATTACCTTCGTATATTTCAGCAACCCAAATCAGCCATTCTGCTGATGCTGGGCTTCGCCTCAGGTTTACCACTGGCGCTGACATCCGGTACGCTCCAGGCGTGGATGACAGTAGCTAACGTCGATCTGAAAACCATCGGTTTCTTCTCGCTTGTCGGCCAGGCCTATGTTTTTAAATTTCTCTGGTCGCCAATGATGGACCGCTATACCCCGCCCTTCCTTGGCCGACGCCGCGGTTGGCTACTCCTGACACAACTGGGTTTACTTGTCGCGGTCGCTGCGATGGGCTTTCTTGAGCCAGGCAGTCATTTGCGCTGGATGGCAGGTCTGGCCGTCGTTATCGCTTTTTGTTCTGCTTCACAGGACATTGTTTTCGATGCGTGGAAAACGGATGTGCTACCAGCAGAGGAGCGCGGAACCGGGGCGGCAATCAGCGTTCTGGGTTATCGCTTAGGCATGTTAGTGTCTGGCGGTCTGGCGCTGTGGCTGGCGGACCGCTGGCTCGGCTGGCAAGGCATGTACTGGCTGATGGCCGGACTGTTGATCCCGTGCATTATCGCAACGTTGCTGGCCCCTGAACCGACCGACGCTATCCCGGCACCGCGTTCACTGGAGCAAGCCGTTGTCGAACCGCTGCGTGATTTCTTCGGTCGCAATAATGCCTGGCTTATCTTGCTATTGATTGTCCTTTATAAGCTTGGTGACGCGTTCGCGATGAGCCTGACCACCACCTTTCTGATTCGCGGCGTCGGGTTTGATGCCGGTGAAGTGGGCGTAGTCAACAAAACCCTTGGGCTTATCGCCACTATTATTGGCGCACTCTGGGGCGGTGTATTAATGCAACGCTTGTCGCTGTTTCGCGCGTTGCTGATTTTCGGCCTGCTGCAAGGCATTTCGAATGCGGGATACTGGCTGCTTGCCGTGACGCCGAAAGATATGATCAGCATGGCGTCAGCGGTTTTTCTGGAAAACCTCTGCGGCGGTATGGGCACGTCTGCCTTCGTTGCGCTGCTGATGACACTGTGCAACAAGTCCTTTTCTGCCACCCAGTTTGCCCTGCTTTCCGCGTTATCTGCTGTTGGTCGGGTTTACGTTGGGCCGCTGGCAGGCTGGTTTGTTGAAGCCCATGGCTGGTCGATGTTTTACCTGTTCTCTATCGCGGCTGCCCTGCCAGGTCTGTTGATGCTGCTGCTCTGTAAAGAGACGCTTGAATTCACGCAGCGCACAGAACGTTTTATGCCACGCACTGAGTTTGCCAAAGCCTACCGCCTGGCATTACGCCTGCTTTCTACTGGCTGTCTGTTACTGGGTTTCTGGCTGGTCATCCTGATAGTGAACGCCAGCGGATGGGTCCATATCGACATTGGCAGTACGTTGCTGGAATTCGGCGCATTACTGGCGCTGGTGGGTATTGTCTATGGCGGATTATTAGATTTTCTGGCGCTACGCAAAACACGTGTTGTCTGAAAGCGCCAGCATCGCTGGCGCTCGCACAGTGATTAATTGAAAAAATAGAGCCACTTAATCACGTAACTGTATAACGGTGGCAGGATGATAAGCCCGACGACATTGACCATCGGCGGCAACTGCTTGAGAAACAAGATAGGCAACATGATCAGTTTCACGACGCCATTAAAGGGTATTGCGTACCACTGATGTAAATTACTGCGCACCAGCCACCAGACAGGGTAAGCAATCACCGCAGTAAACATACAGACCCGCGCAACGCCCGCACTCGCTGGCGGATAGTGATACAGTAGCCCGTAGATGTGGAACAACGGGACCGCCATAATGGCCCATGAAAGTAGCCAGAAGAAAATATGGCTTATGCGTGCGAGAAGTGCCTTACGTTCGTAGCCCGCCAGCAACACAGGCGCCCCCCATAAGTACAGGATCACAATCCCCACCATGGTTACCGCCTGCCAGACCAAATGTCCATCAGCCCGCACCTGGATATAAAGAGCGAATCCCCAGAACCAGATAGCGATCAGCGCCCCCCAGGAGACGGCTGGCGTGGGAGTCGAAAGGAGCCGGAGCAGCGCCGGGTTAACCCGTTCCAGCAACTGTGGATAAGCATTTTTGATCTCAGCCACCTGATTCAACAACCCCTGAACAAAATCTGGAATGAGTCGCGCCCACCAGGGTAAATGCGCTATTTCGCCACTGAGGATTCGCCAGGCCAGACGGCTCTGTCGATCCAGGCTAGCCTGTCGGCGTAAATAGTCCCAATGATGGTCCGCAGCAGTCGCCTCAATTTGCGTTTCCAGGGCGTGAACGATCCAATAAGGCAGTTGGGAATCGCGATACCCACCCAGCTCCCATCCCATAATGTCCGACACATTGTTCACCAGACTCCGGGAAATGCCCGGTCGTTGACTCAACGCCTGGGCCAGCTCAAGGCTAAACACCCGTCGGGCTTCCAGGGCATCAGGCAGGTGGTGATCAAGATAGAATCGCAGCGCATTCAGCGCGTCACTTTCATCAGCAAGTAACTGAACGGAAAAGCGCTCGGCATCCTCCTCAAGGGTTTCTCGCTGCCAGTCTGGCTGCGGTGGGAGCGCTGGCTGCACGGCCTCTTGTGATTCAGCTTGCGGTAACTCAGACAACGCCCGGTCCAGATTGATGACCGCTTTCACATTGTCCTCGTCCAGCCAGATTATTTCGCCTTTTGCGAATGCTTTCGCCGCATCGAACGCTTCACGCAGTAGCTGGTAGCCTTGCGGATCTTGATCGGGACGATGCAACTTAAGCTCTCGCGCGTATGCCCGGCGAATGGTGGATTCATCGGTTGTTGGTTCGATGCCCAGTGTTTCCCACATTGTCGACATCACTTACATCCCATCATCAAATTGGTTGAGCACCTGACGCAATTCATCCCGCGCGGCGGCAATCATACGTACATCCTGGCGATCAAGTGACTGTTCAAACAGGCTGGTATAGTGATCGATAATTTGTCGCCGCTCCCCAAGATGCCGTTCGTAACAACGAGAAGCCTCTGCCAGTAAATGACGATTTTCTGGCACATCACGGGGATGCATTTTCAGGCCATCAAGCTGACGAAGACGTTCACGTATCTCCTCTTCGCTGAGCTGGCCGGGCACTTTTTCAATGACCAGGGTTGATGCGGTCTCTTCACCCTGAACTTTACATTCAACCTCAAGAATGCCGTCCAGCGTATAGGTGAAGCGGATGTCAGCGCTCACGTCACCGGCTTTACGACGCGGGACGTTAATCTTCATTTTGTCCAGCAACAGATTGTCGCTGACCCGACGGGCTTCCCCCTGGTAAACTTCTATCTCCAGATACTGTTGATTATCAAACAGCGTGCTCACGGTTTTCATCACGCTCACCGGTACAAAGGCGTTGCGTTCAATAATCGGCAGGAAATGGCCGGTATCGATTTTGTCGCCAGTTCTGCGTGAAACCTCGATCCCCAGGGAATAGGGCATGACATCGGTCAGGACAATATCATCCAGCGCGCATGCCTGGGCAATCAGTCCGGCCTGAACACCAGCACCAAGGGCCACCACTTCATCGGGGTTTAATTCGCTACGCGGGAAGCGCCCGAACATGCGGGTCGCCATCTGACGAACAATCGGCATCCGGGTGGCGCCCCCCACCAGAATGACATGGTCGAGGTGTTCGGGGTCGAAATGCGCATCCTGCAAAGCCTGTACAACCGGTTTTTTTAGCCGCGTGAGAAGTGAGGCGGCACAACCAGCAAAGGTCTCAGCCGTTAATGTCCAACAGTACTCTTCACCGTTATAACTCAGCGTCGCGCTGGTCTCATCCTGCTGGCTCAGTGCGCATTTGAACGCTTCGGCAATCCGGGTTAACTCCGCCGCACACTCTGTATTCGGATGAGCTAGCGCAGGGTAACGCTCCTGCATCCATTGACGAATAGCCTGGGTAAAATCATCGCCACCAAGCCAGGCATCGCCGCTGCTGGCGCGAACTTCAATCACCCCTTCAAACATATCGACGATGGAGACATCGAAGGTGCCGCCGCCGAGATCGAAAATCAGGAATTTTTGCTCGCGATTATCCGCAAGCCCATATGCCAACGATGCCGCGGTGGGTTCATTCAGCAAGCGCTCAACCTCAAGCCCGGCCAGTCTTCCAGCCGCTTTAACCGCTTTACGCTGAACGTCATTAAAATAAGCCGGTACGGTGATGACGGCACGAGAAACAGCGCCACCCAGCGCAACTTCCGCGTCAGTCTTCAGTTTACGTAGCACCAATGCCGACAGCTCTTCTGCCCGGAACCGGCGTGACCCCAGACTCCACGTCTTATCTGTTCCCATGTAGCGTTTGAAACTGGCAATGGTCAGGTGAGGATGACTGACCAGTCGCGCTTTCGCCGCTTCACCCACCAGCAGACTACCGTCATCGTCCAGTCCAACCACTGAGGGGGTCAATCGTTCGCCCAGCGCGCCCGTGAGCAACTGTGGGTTTTCACCGTCAAACCACGCGACTGCACTGTTCGATGTTCCCAGATCTATCCCAATAATTGGCGAGTCGTTTCCTGTTATGGCCATTTCCATCCCTTAGTCGCTGATAAAAAAGCAAAAACGAATCGCAATATAATAATCAGCAAGTTATGCGGATTCGCTTTAGATATTACCTTTCAGTTATTATTTCGTTCAATAAACGAGCAAGAATAAAATATTCAACATACGAATATTTATCGAGAGGGTAAGAAAATTTCTTTAATTATTTTGTGCGGTATTAATTAAGGGTTACTCTTGAACGATTCAGCACGGTTATTAATTATATGTTTCCAGTAATGTTCAATAAATGCTGAAATATTGTTAAGCAATTGTTTATGATTTTGATTGGTTATACCAATTTACCCGCCCCCTTATTGTATTCCTGGGATTTCGTTATAACCTTAATGGCAGGCTGTGCGAACACCCGATTTTACAGGTTGTTGCATTTCGTGTGACATAATCGGCAGAACCCAGTAACACCATACTGACACTACGCCATTCATGTTTACAGTAATGTAACCTTCCCGTAAAATGCCCACACACTTTAAACGCCACCAGATCCCCGTGGAATTGAGGTCGGTAAATGAGACTCAGGAAATACAATAAAAGTTTGGGATGGTTGTCATTATTTGCAGGCACGATTTTACTCAGTGGCTGTGATTCTGCACTACTTGACCCCAAAGGACAGATTGGACTGGAGCAACGTTCGCTGATACTGACGGCATTTGGCCTGATGTTGATTGTCGTTATTCCCGCCATCTTGATGGCCGTTGGTTTCGCCTGGAAGTACCGTGCGAGCAATAAAGATGCGAAGTATAGCCCGAACTGGTCACACTCCAACAAAGTGGAAGCTGTGGTCTGGACGGTGCCGATTCTGATCATCCTGTTCCTTGCTGTACTCACCTGGAAAACTACTCACTCGCTCGAACCGAGCAAACCGCTGGCGCATGACGAAACACCTGTCACCATTGAAGTTGTCGCCATGGACTGGAAATGGTTCTTCATCTACCCGGAACAAGGCATTGCTACTGTGAATGAAATCGCCTTCCCGGCGAACACTCCGGTGGAATTCAAGGTGACCTCCAACTCCGTGATGAACTCGTTCTTTATCCCGCGTCTGGGCAGCCAGATCTACGCGATGGCGGGTATGCAGACCAAACTGCATCTTATCGCCAATGAAGCCGGTACCTACGACGGTATCTCCGCCAGCTATAGCGGACCAGGCTTCTCCGGTATGAAGTTCAAAGCTATCGCCACGCCGGACCGCGCAGCGTTCGACCAATGGGTCGCTAAAGTGAAACAATCTCAGAACACCATGGCTGACATGGATGCTTACGAGAAAGTTGCCGCACCAAGCGAATACAATAAGGTTGAATACTTCTCCAGCGTGAAACCCGATTTGTTTAAAGACGTTATCAACAAATTTATGGGCCACGGCAAGAGCATGGACATGACCCAGCCAGAAGGTGAGCACGCCTCGCATGAAGGTATGGAAGGCATGGACATGAGCCACGCGGAAGCCTCTCACTAAAGGGGTCGAGGAAGAATACGATGTTCGGAAAACTTACACTGGATGCAGTGCCGTACCATGAACCCATTATTATGGTCACGGTTGCTGCGATTATCGTCGGGGGACTGGCGGTAGTCGGTCTGCTCACTTACTTCAAAAAGTGGGCATGGCTGTGGAATGAATGGTTTACCTCTGTAGACCACAAACGTCTTGGCATTATGTATGTTGCGGTTGCAGTCGTTATGCTGCTGCGTGGCTTTGCAGACGCCGTGATGATGCGTAGTCAGCAGGCGCTGGCTTCTGCCGGGGAAGCAGGTTTCCTGCCACCTCACCACTACGATCAGATTTTCACCGCTCACGGTGTGATCATGATCTTCTTCGTGGCGATGCCATTCGTTATCGGTCTGATGAACCTCGTGGTTCCGCTACAGATCGGCGCGCGTGACGTGGCGTTCCCGTTCCTGAACAACCTGAGCTTCTGGTTCACGGTTGTCGGTGTGATTCTGGTTAACATCTCTCTGGGCGTTGGTGAGTTCGCGCAGACGGGTTGGCTGGCTTATCCGCCGCTGTCGGGAATTGAATACAGCCCTGGTGTCGGGGTCGATTACTGGATCTGGGCACTCCAGCTCTCTGGTATCGGTACGACGCTGACCGGTATCAACTTCTTCGTAACGATTCTGAAGATGCGTGCGCCGGGCATGGGTATGTTCAAGATGCCAGTCTTTACCTGGGCATCTCTGTGCGCCAACGTCCTGATTATCGTCTCGTTCCCCATTCTGACCGTGACCATCGCGCTGTTGACCCTCGACCGTTATATCGGTACCCATTTCTTTACCAACGATATGGGCGGCAACATGATGATGTACATCAACCTGATTTGGGCCTGGGGCCATCCGGAAGTGTACATCCTGGTTCTGCCGGTATTCGGGGTATTCTCCGAAATCGCAGCGACCTTCTCGCGTAAACGTCTGTTTGGTTACACTTCGCTGGTATGGGCGACCATCTGTATTACCATCCTGTCGTTCATCGTCTGGCTGCACCACTTCTTTACGATGGGTGCAGGCGCGAACGTAAACGCCTTCTTTGGTATTACGACGATGATCATCGCTATCCCGACCGGGGTGAAGATCTTCAACTGGCTGTTCACCATGTACCAGGGTCGCATCGTGTTCCACTCTGCGATGCTGTGGACCATCGGCTTTATCGTCACCTTCTCGGTGGGCGGTATGACCGGCGTTCTGCTGGCGGTGCCGGGTGCGGACTTCGTCCTGCACAACAGTCTGTTCCTGATTGCCCACTTCCATAACGTGATTATCGGCGGTGTGGTGTTCGGTTGCTTCGCAGGCCTGACCTACTGGTGGCCGAAGGCATTTGGCTTCACGCTGAATGAAACCTGGGGCAAACGCGCATTCTGGTTCTGGATCATTGGCTTCTTCGTGGCATTTATGCCGCTGTATGTGCTGGGCTTTATGGGTATGACCCGTCGCCTGAGCCAGCAGATTGATCCGCAGTTCCACTCTATGCTGGTGATTGCAGCCTGCGGTGCGGCACTGATTGCTATCGGTATCCTCTGCCTGCTGATTCAGATTTACGTGTCTATTCGCGACCGCGACCAGAACCGTGACCTGACCGGTGACCCGTGGGGTGGCCGTACGCTGGAATGGGCGACTTCTTCTCCGCCGCCGTTCTATAACTTCGCTGTGGTTCCTGAGATTCACGAACGTGATTCCTTCTGGGAAATGAAAGAAAAAGGCGAAGCGTACAAGCAACCGGCGCATTATGAAGAAATTCATATGCCGAAAAACAGCGGTGCGGGCGTTGTGATTGCCGCCTTCGCAACGGTGTTTGGTTTCGCGATGATCTGGCACATCTGGTGGATGGCGATTGTTGGCTTCGCCGGCATGATCATTACCTGGATTGTGAAAAGCTTCGACGAGGACGTGGATTACTACGTACCGGTTGCAGAAATCGAAAAACTGGAAAAACAGCATTTCGATGAGATTTCTAAGGCAGGGCTGAAAAATGGCAACTGATACTTTGACGCACGCGACTGCCCACGCGCACGAACACGGGCACCACGATGCAGGCGGAACCAAAATCTTCGGATTTTGGATCTACCTGATGAGCGACTGCATTTTGTTCTCATGCCTGTTTGCTACCTATGCCGTTCTGGTGAACGGCACGGCGGGTGGCCCGACTGGCAAGGACATCTTCGAGCTGCCGTTCGTCCTGGTAGAAACCGCACTGCTGTTATTCAGCTCCATCACCTACGGCATGGCGGCGATCGCCATGTACAAAAACAACAAAAGCCAGGTTATTTCCTGGCTGGCACTGACCTTCTTGTTCGGTGCCGGGTTCGTAGGCATGGAGATTTATGAATTCCATCACCTGATCGCAGAAGGTATGGGTCCGGACCGCAGTGGCTTCCTCTCCGCGTTCTTCGCGCTGGTCGGCACCCACGGTCTGCACGTAACCTCGGGTCTGGTATGGATGGCAGTGCTGATGTTCCAGGTTTCGCGTCGCGGCCTGACCAGCACTAACCGTACCCGTATCATGTGCCTGAGCCTGTTCTGGCACTTCCTGGACGTGGTGTGGATCTGTGTGTTCTCTGTAGTCTATCTGATGGGGGCGATGTAATGAGTCATTCAACGGAACATGGCGCTTCCCACGGTAGCGTAAAAACCTACATGACAGGTTTTATCCTGTCGGTCATCCTGACGGTTATTCCGTTCTGGATGGTGATGAGCGGCACGGCATCTCATGCTGCGATTCTGGGCACCGTACTGGTTACCGCGGTTGTGCAGATTCTGGTGCATCTGGTTTGCTTCCTGCACATGAACACGAAGTCCGATGAAGGCTGGAATATGACAGCTTTCGTCTTTACCGTGATTATCATCGCAATCCTGGTAGTCGGCTCCATCTGGATCATGTGGAACCTCAACTACAACATGATGGTTCACTAAGAGCGGCGAGTATGTTGAAGCAATACCTGCAAGTAACGAAACCTGGCATTATTTTTGGCAACCTGATCTCGGTGATCGGTGGGTTCCTGCTGGCCTCTAAAGGCCATATTGATTACCCGCTGTTCGTCTACACGCTGGTTGGCGTGTCGCTGGTTGTCGCCTCCGGTTGTGTATTTAACAACTACATTGACCGTGACATCGATAAGAAGATGGAGCGGACGAAAAACCGCGTGCTGGTCCGGGGCCTGATTTCGCCGAAAGTCTCGCTGGTTTACGCTGCCTTGTTGGGTATTGCTGGCTTCATGCTGCTGTGGTTTGGCGCGAATCCTCTGGCCTGCTGGCTGGGGGTGATGGGCTTTGTGGTGTATGTGGGCGTCTATAGCCTGTATATGAAACGCCACTCGGTCTACGGCACGCTGATCGGGTCGCTTTCCGGCGCAGCGCCTCCGGTGATTGGCTACTGTGCCGTCACCGGCGGGTTTGACAGCGGTGCGGCTATTCTGCTGGCGATTTTCAGCCTCTGGCAGATGCCTCATTCGTACGCCATCGCCATTTTCCGCTTTAAAGATTACCAGGCGGCAAACATCCCGGTACTACCGGTGGTGAAAGGCATTTCGGTCGCCAAAAACCATATCACGCTCTATATCATCGCTTTTGCGGTCGCAACACTGATGCTCTCCCTTGGCGGTTACGCCGGGTACAAATATCTGGTGGTTGCCGCGGCCGTAAGCGTATGGTGGCTGGGTATGGCGCTGCGTGGCTACAAAGTGGAAGATGACAAAGTCTGGGCGCGTAAGCTGTTCGGCTTTTCCATCATCGCGATTACCGCGTTAAGCGTGATGATGTCAGTGGATTTTATGGTCCCTGACTCTCACAATCTGCTCGCGGCTGTCTGGTAACGGATAACGCCTTTTAAAAGCCGGGGATAACCCGGCTTTTTTATGTCTGTCGGTTGGCTACAGCGTTCCACCTCCCCATAGCCCCCTCCCCTCGTCTCTTTACCGTGATATGGCCTTTATAATTCTTTCGCGGCACGTTTCCAGAGTCGGTCCGTTTCGGCTGGGTAGTTAATGTGTGCTGGCAGCGAAATAAATACCGTTCACAGCCTCGTAATATCTATTAAACAATCACCTATTTACCGCGCCTGGCACCCCGCCTAAACTATGGCCTGTTTTTCGATTGAGGTGGTAATGAACGATTATAAAATGACGCCAGGCGAGTTGCGCGCAACCTGGGGTTTAGGGACTGTTTTTTCCCTGCGCATGCTTGGCATGTTTATGGTCCTGCCCGTTCTGACCACGTATGGCATGGCATTACAGGGTGCCAGCGAGGCGCTGATTGGTCTGGCGATTGGCATTTACGGCCTGGCACAGGCGGTGTTTCAAATTCCCTTTGGTCTGCTTTCAGACCGCGTTGGTCGCAAACCGCTTATCGTCGGTGGCCTCGCCATCTTTGTGATCGGCAGCATTATTGCGGCCCTCTCAGATTCCATCTGGGGCATTATTCTTGGGCGCGCGCTCCAGGGCTCCGGCGCCATTGCCGCCGCGGTGATGGCTCTGCTTTCTGATTTAACCCGTGAACAAAATCGCACGAAAGCCATGGCGTTTATTGGCGTCAGTTTCGGCGTGACCTTTGCTATCGCGATGGTGCTTGGCCCGATCATCACCCACACACTGGGTCTGCACGCCCTCTTCTGGCTGATTGCCGCGCTGGCGACCCTGGGTATCGCGTTAACATTGTGGGTGGTGCCAAACAGCCACAACCACGTGCTTAACCGGGACTCCGGGATGGTAAAAGGCTGCTTTAGTCAGGTCATCGCCAGTCCGAAACTGCTGAAACTGAACTTCGGCATTATGTGTCTGCATATCCTGCTAATGTCCACCTTCGTCGCCCTGCCGGGCATGCTTGAAGCCGCCGGATTTGCCGCCCGCGATCACTGGAAAATCTATCTTGTTACGATGCTGGTGTCGTTTGTTTCCGTGGTGCCTTTTATTATTTATGCGGAAGTGAAGCGCCGCATGAAGCGCGTGTTTGTATTTTGCGTCGCGCTGCTGCTTATTGCGGAGATCGTGCTCTGGGGGGCGGGTCCCCATTTCTGGGAACTGGTGCTGGGGGTTCAGATTTTCTTCCTCGCCTTTAACCTGATGGAAGCCTTGCTACCGTCGCTTATTAGCAAAGAAGCCCCTGCCGGATACAAAGGCACGGCGATGGGGATTTACTCCACCAGCCAGTTCCTTGGGGTGGCGATTGGCGGCGCGCTCGGTGGCTGGGTCGACGGCCTGTTCGACTCACAGACGGTCTTTCTGGCGGGCGCGCTGCTGTCCATGATCTGGCTGCTGGTCGCCGGAAGTATGCAGGAACCGCCCTATGTCAGTAGCCTGCGCATTGCGATACCGGAAGGTGTCACGCCAGATGCCTCGTTGCAGGCGCGGCTGCTGGCAACTAGCGGGGTAAGCGAAGTGCTGGTCGTCGCGGAGGAACGCAGCGCCTACGTCAAAATAGACAGCAAAGTCACCAACCGTTTCGAGGTTGAGCAAGCCATCAAAGGGGCATAAAAAAAGCGGGGAAATCCCGCTTTTTTATTAATCGCGGAAGTTTTTGAACTGGAAAGGCTGTCCCAGATTACCGCCGCGTACCAGCGCCATTGTCGACTGCAGATCGTCGCGGGATTTCCCGGTGACACGAATCTCTTCGCCCTGAATTTGCGTCTGCACTTTCAGTTTGCTGTCTTTAATCAGCTTAACGATTTTTTTTGCAACGGCGCTCTCAATGCCCTGCTTGAGTTTGGTTTCAACGAACCAGGTTTTGCCGCTGTGGACAAACTCTTCCGGAACATCAATTGATGTGCCTTCGATACCGCGTTTTAACAGTTTCGCGCGCAGGATATCCAGCAATTGATTGACCTGAAAATCGGACTCACTGAGAACTTTGATCGTCTTATTCTGTTCATTCAGCTCAAAAGTGGCTTCAACGTTACGAAAATCGAAGCGTGTTTCGACTTCACGGGTCGCATTTTCAACGGCGTTGCGGACTTCCTGAAGATCAACCTCAGAAACAATATCGAAAGATGGCATCTTTTCTTCTCCCTCAGTGTTTATTGCGATGCATAATACCCGCAACCAAGCATAACTCAACTTGTAATAGCCGAATGCAGTGCTGACGGCGCTATACTGTAAGCAGTGACACCTGGCGCAGTTGCAGGTGAGGAGGAACAATGAAAATTACCGTACTCGGATGCGGTGCTTTAGGGCAATTGTGGTTAACTGCTCTGTGCAAGCATGGACACGAAGTACAGGGTTGGTTGCGCGTACCGCAACCCTTTTGCAGTGTGAACCTGGTTGATGAAGACGGCTCCATTTTTAACGAATCCCTGACCGCGAACGATCCCGAATTTCTGGCGAGCAGCGACTTATTGCTGGTCACGCTTAAAGCCTGGCAGGTTTCTGACGCGGTAAGAGGTTTGGCAGCGATGTTGCCAGCCACCACACCCATTTTGCTGATTCATAACGGCATGGGCACGGTAGAAGAGCTGAAATCACTGTCGCAGCCCTTACTGATTGGCACCACGACGCACGCGGCGCGCCGCGACGGCAATGTCATTGTGCATGTTGCCAGCGGCACGACGCATATTGGCCCGGCGAGGCAGCAGGACGGCGACTTTAGCTATCTGGCTGATAGTCTGCAGGAGGTGCTTCCGGACGTGGCCTGGCATAACAACATTCGTCCGGCCCTCTGGCGCAAACTGGCGGTTAATTGCGTGGTGAATCCGCTGAGCGCGCTGGAAAATTGCCGAAACGGCGATTTACGTAACTTTCCCGATGAAATCAAGAAAATCACCCACGAGGTCGCTGCCGTTATCGAACGTGAAGGCCACCATATCTCGGCAGATGAGTTACTCAGCTATGTCTACCAGGTGATTGATAACACGGCGGATAATATTTCCTCAATGCTGCAGGACATTCGCGCCATGCGTCATACCGAGTGCGATTACATCACAGGCTACCTGCTCAAACGCGCCCGTGCCCACGGTATCGCGGTGCCGGAAAACGCCCGCCTGTATGACTTAGTGAAACGTAAGGAGAGTGAGTATGAGCGCATCAGCTCTGGTATGTCTCGCCCCTGGTAGTGAAGAGACCGAAGCGGTCACCACTATCGACCTGCTTGTTCGTGGCGGCATCAGCGTGACCACCGCCAGCGTTGCCAGTGACGGTAATCTTGCGATCACCTGCTCGCGTGGGGTCAAGCTGCTGGCAGATGCGCCGCTGGTCTCTGTGGCAGACGGTGATTACGACATTATCGTCTTACCGGGCGGAATTAAGGGGGCAGAATGTTTCCGTGACAGCCCACTGCTGGTAGAGACCGTACGGCAATTCCATGCCTCCGGACGTATCGTCGCGGCCATATGCGCAGCGGCAGCTACCGTATTGGTGCCCCACAACCTGTTCCCACTAGGCAATATGACCGGCTTCCCGGCGCTGAAAGAGAAAATACCGGCGGAGCAGTGGCAGGACAAACGCGTTGTCTGGGATCCACGCGTAAAATTGCTCACCAGTCAGGGGCCAGGCACGAGCATTGATTTTGGCTTAAAGATTATTGATCTGCTGGTCGGGCGGGAAAAAGCCTATGAAGTGGCATCGCAGTTGGTGATGGCGGCGGGGATTTATAATTACTACGAAGCCTGAACAGGCGGCGGGAGTAGTTTCCGCCGCTAAATGGATTACAGATGTTGTTTAATAAACGCGATTACCTTTTCTTGTGGGTAATCCGGTGAATGAATGGGGATCCATAAAAACCCTGCCGGCCCCATGACGATATAATCAAGCGTACCATCACTCATTACTGATGTGACTTTACTCCACGCCATAAAGGCGTGAGAAGCGTGATTATCAGCATGCGTCCACTGTATCCCTTCATTTGTCAGCTCAAGCGAGTAGCCATAACGGTTGGCATCATTGACTTCATAATATCTGCGTGACCATTGCCTGTAACGCCGGGTCATCGTTATCTTTACGGTCAATACACCTGCGATATAGCACAGCACCAATAGCGACAGGGCCGCACCATCGCGAAAATAAAAGAGATAATCATCTGTTGTATCGTCTGCAACCCAGCCCATAAAACGGAAATGAAAATTGCCGTTAAACAGTGAAACCGCAAGGGCTATTACCAGCCACATAAAGAATGCCGTAATGATAAACAAGGGCAATCTGCCAAAGCGGCGACGAGTTTCAGGTAATGTCGCACGGCAAAAACCTAAGCCTCGTAAATAATGTTCAAAAGATAAAGACTGCGCAGGTACGTTAATTGAAAAGCGCACGTCATCCTGACGTGCGGATACAGATTCATAATCCATTATGAGTAAACATCCTTGTTTTACTGAATTTAAGGTCGGTACACCTTCACATTCTCAAAACCCTGCTCACGCAGATAGAGCGCCTGCAGGCGGCTCATCACCCCACGCTCACACCACAGTAACCAGGTTTTGCTCTGATCGAGGTCGCCGAATTTGGTGCTCAGCTTATAGAACGGCAGCGACACCACGTCGATACCTTCCACCGCCAGCGGTTTATCGTCCTGCTCGTCAATAGAACGGATATCGAGAATCACATCGTTCGGGCCAAATCCGCTGACCATTTCGACCTCAACAACCGTTTCGCTGGTCTGCGCGGCGATATCACGAATATCGATATTCGAGGCTTCCGCAACCACACGATCCAGGATCTCGAAATCGAAATGTGCTTCTTCCGCTTCGATTTTGGCCTTCACGGCTTTCACCGTCGGGCTTTTCGAAATAACACCGCAATATTCCGGCATCGTACGGGCAAAATCTTCGGTACCGATTTCACGCGCCAGATCGATGATGTGCTCTTTATCGTAAGAGATCAGCGGACGCAGGATCAGGGTATCGGAGACATTATCAATCAGGCGCAGGTTGGTCAGCGTCTGGCTGGAGACCTGACCGAGCGCTTCACCCGTTACCAGCGCCTGCACACCATAGCGATCGGCAACTTTGGATGCCGCACGCACCATCATGCGTTTGAGCACTACGCCCATCTGGCCGTCATCGACTTTTTCGAGGATCTCGCCAACCACTGGTTCAAAATTGATCGCCACAAAACGTACCCGGTGGGAGCTGCCAAAGCGGTTCCACAGGTAATGCGCAACCTGACGCACGCCAATCTCATGCGCCGCGCCGGCCAGGTTAAAGAAGCAATAATGTACGCGACAGCCACGACGCATCAGCATGTAGCTGGAGACGCCGGAGTCGAAACCGCCGGAAATCAGCGACAGAACATCTTCCTGCGTACCAATCGGGAAACCACCGATGCCTTCGTAACGGCCTTTTACCAGCAGCAGGCGATCATCTTCGATCTCGAGATTTACGGTGACATCCGGGTGCGTCAGCTTCACGCGGGCGGACTCTACGTGCTGATTCAAACCGCCGCCGACGTAGCGTTCCACTTCAATAGAACTAAACTCGTGCTTGCCGCGACGTTTTACACGCACGCAGAACGTTTTGCCTTCGATCTGGTCGCGGTATTGCACCAGCGCTTTTTCGAAAATATCGTGCAAAGAGGTGAACGGGACATCTTCCACCTCCAGAATATGGTGAATACCCGGGATACGGGTTAGCGCGTCACGAATCACCAGACGTTGGTTTTCATCTTTGGCGCGCACTTCGATATTATCCCAGTGACGGACAACGGCGAGGGTCTCATCATACTGCTTAAGAACGTTACGAATGTTCCCGGTGAGAATTTTAATAAAGCGCAAACGCACAGATTGGCTTTTGATGGTGATTTCCGGGAACAATTTAATGATAAACTTCATGGCGGCAATGGTTCGTTGGTAAGCCCGACGGGGCTAGAAATGGAAAATAGTACAGCAGCCCTTATACACAAAATCATTCAAAATGCTTCGCGGCGGCAACTGAGTGAACCCAGAAGCTTACTCATGTAAGTGACTGGGGTGAACAAAGGCAGCCAACAAAGAAGCAGTTTGAAGGATGAAGTGTATACCGCGGCTGCCATCCAGGCGCGGAAGTATACCACCATCGCGAAGCTCCTGCGCATTTTGCATGACCATTGCGCGTTATTTGCTAAGCCTCACGACTTCGCTACCATATCGTAGTCGGTATCAATAAGAGTCAGACATTCACTATGCCAAAGAAAAACGACGCACCCGCCACATTTGAAACGGCGTTGAGCGAGCTGGAACAGATTGTTACCCGTCTTGAAAGCGGCGATCTTCCGCTGGAAGAGGCCCTTAATGAATTCGAACGCGGCGTACAGCTTGCCCGTCAGGGGCAAGTGAAACTCCAGCAGGCGGAACAGCGCGTACAGATTTTGCTGTCCGACAATGAAGAGGCACCTCTCACGCCGTTCACACCGGATAACGAGTAAATGGACTTTAGCCAACAATTACAGGCCTGTGTCGAACATGCCAACGATGCACTGCGGCGGTTTATTGCCCCTCTTCCCTTTCAGAACACTCCTCTGGTTGAGGCCATGCAGTATGGCGCATTATTAGGCGGTAAGCGCCTGCGTCCGTTCCTGGTCTATGCGACCGGCGGCATGTTCGGCGTCAGCCGGGAAACCCTGGATGCCCCTGCTGCAGCGGTTGAGTGTATTCACGCCTATTCGCTGATTCACGATGACTTGCCTGCCATGGACGACGATGATTTACGTCGTGGCCTGCCCACCTGCCACATCAAATTCGGCGAAGCCAATGCGATACTGGCCGGAGACGCGCTGCAAACGCTGGCGTTTACTATCCTCAGTGATGCGCCCATGCCAGAAGTGGCAACGCAGGACCGCCTTGCCATGGTACGCGAACTGGCGATTGCCAGCGGTGCTGCCGGCATGTGCGGAGGTCAGGCTCTGGATCTCGCCGCAGAAGGTCAGCAGGTCGATTTAGCCGCGCTGGAGCGCATTCATCGCCATAAAACGGGCGCATTGATTCGCGCGGCGGTAAGAATGGGTGCACTCAGTGCGGGTAATTCAGGACATCAATGGCTGCCGGTGCTGGATAAGTATGCCGAAAGCATCGGTCTGGCCTTCCAGGTTCAGGATGACATCCTGGATGTTGTCGGCGATACTGCGACACTTGGTAAACGCCAGGGTGCCGATCAGCAGCTCGGCAAAAGCACCTATCCTGCGTTACTGGGCCTTGAGCAAGCCCGGATTAAAGCCCGCGATCTGATTGCCGACGCTCGCCAGTCTCTGGATCTCCTGGCGGCGCAATCACTGGATACAACGGCACTGGAAGCACTGGCGAATTACATAATCCAGCGTGATAAATAAACAATACGCTCCGAATCGTCCGGGTTGCCGAAAGGCAAAAACATCTCCCAATGGATGACGAGCAACACGATGAGTCTCTGATGAGTTTTGATATAGCCAAATACCCGACCCTGGCACTTGTCGATTCCACTGCGGAATTGCGTTCGCTGCCAAAAGAGAGCCTGCCGAAGCTGTGCGATGAACTGCGTCGCTACCTGCTCGACAGCGTGAGCCGCTCCAGCGGACACTTCGCCTCCGGGCTTGGCACGGTGGAACTGACCGTGGCGCTTCATTATGTCTATAACACGCCATTTGATCAGTTAATCTGGGACGTTGGCCACCAGGCTTATCCGCACAAAATTCTTACAGGCCGACGCGACCGCATCGGTACTATCCGGCAGAAAGACGGCCTGCATCCTTTCCCGTGGCGCGGTGAGAGCGAATACGATGTGTTAAGCGTCGGTCACTCCTCCACATCCATCAGCGCGGGCATTGGTGTTGCCGTTGCCGCCGCGAAAGAGGGCAAACAGCGCCGTACCGTCTGCGTGATTGGCGATGGCGCGATTACCGCCGGGATGGCATTCGAAGCCATGAACCATGCGGGCGATATCCGCCCGGATATGCTGGTTGTGCTGAACGACAATGAGATGTCGATTTCTGAAAATGTCGGCGCGCTGAATAACCATCTGGCGCAGTTACTTTCCGGTAAGCTCTATTCCACGCTGCGCGAAGGCGGCAAAAAGGTGCTTTCCGGCGTGCCGCCAATCAAAGAGCTCATCAAGCGTACCGAAGAACACATCAAAGGCATGGTAGTGCCCGGCACCCTGTTTGAAGAGTTGGGCTTTAACTACATTGGCCCGGTTGACGGCCATGATGTTATGGGGCTTATCAATACGCTTAAGAATATGCGTGGTCTGAAAGGCCCGCAGTTCCTGCATATCATGACCAAGAAAGGCCGTGGCTATGAGCCCGCCGAGAAAGACCCAATCACTTTCCATGCGGTACCGAAATTCGACCCGACCAGCGGTACCCTGCCGAAAAGCAGTGGCGGCATGCCGAGCTATTCGAAGATTTTCGGTGACTGGCTGTGCGAAATGGCGGCAAAAGACAGCAAGTTGATGGCGATTACCCCCGCGATGCGTGAAGGTTCAGGCATGGTGGAGTTTTCCCGTAAATTCCCGGATCGCTATTTCGATGTTGCGATCGCTGAACAGCACGCGGTGACCTTTGCCGCCGGGCTGGCGATTGGCGGTTATAAGCCAGTGGTCGCCATCTACTCCACCTTCCTGCAGCGCGCCTATGATCAGGTTATCCATGACGTCGCTATCCAGAAACTGCCGGTGCTGTTCGCCATTGATCGTGCAGGGATCGTCGGTGCTGATGGCCAGACTCACCAGGGGGCGTTTGATATTTCCTATCTGCGCTGTATCCCGGACATGATTATCATGACGCCAAGCGACGAGAACGAATGCCGCCAGATGCTGTTTACCGGATATTACCACAACGCAGGCCCGAGCGCCGTGCGTTACCCGCGTGGTAACGCGGTTGGTGTGACGCTCGAACCGCTGGAAAAACTGCCGTTAGGTAAAGGCGTAGTGAAGCGCGAAGGTGAGAAAATCGCCATCCTTAACTTCGGCACCTTATTGCCGGAAGCCGCAAAAGCCGCGGAAGCACTCAACGCCACACTGGTCGATATGCGTTTCGTTAAACCGCTTGATAACGCGCTGATTCTGGAGATGGCGGCACGGCATGAGGCGTTGGTTACGCTGGAAGAAAACGCCATCATCGGTGGTGCGGGCAGCGGGGTGAACGAGCTATTGATGTCGCAGCGTAAGCCGATTCCTGTCCTGAACCTCGGCCTGCCGGACTTCTTCATTCCGCAGGGAACCCAGGATGAAGCGCGTGCCGAACTGGGGCTGGATGCTGCGGGTATTCAAGCACGTATCACAAGCTGGCTCGCATAACCTCCCCTGTCGCTCCTGCTATGCTTAACGGTAATGTTTGTAATCCTACTCTAAATAGTTCGGGTTGCAGGAAGGCGGCAAGTCAGTAAGTCCCCAGGAGCATAGACACCTATGTGACTGGGGCGCGCTGACGCAGGCAACGCACCTGTCACTCGAAATATAACGAGTATAAGCAGGAGTGGACCCATGCAATACAACACGTTAGGAAAAACAGATCTTAAAGTTTCCCGCCTTTGCCTTGGCTGCATGACCTTTGGCGAGCCAGATCGTGGCAACCACGCCTGGACGCTGCCGGAAGAGAGCAGTCGTCTGATTATCCAGCACGCCCTGAATGGCGGCATTAACTTCTTCGATACCGCAAACAGCTATTCCGATGGCAGCAGTGAAGAGATCGTGGGCCGTGCGCTACGTGACTTCGCCCGCCGTGAAGACGTGGTGGTAGCCACCAAGGTCTATCATGCATCCGGCACGCTCAAAGAAGGCCTCTCACGTGCGCAAATTCTGCGCTCCATTGATGATAGCCTGCAACGCCTGGGGATGGACTATGTCGATTTACTGCAAATCCACCGCTGGGACTACAACACGCCGATTGAAGAGACGCTGGAAGCGCTCAATGATGTCGTAAAAGCCGGGAAAGCGCGTTACATCGGCGCGTCTTCCATGCACGCTCACCAGTTCGCACAGGCGCTGGAATTGCAAAAACAGCACGGCTGGGCGCCCTTTGTCACTATGCAGGATCACTACAACCTCATCTACCGTGAAGAAGAGCGTGAAATGCTGCCGCTCTGCTATAAAGAGGGGGTGGCGGTGATCCCGTGGAGTCCGCTGGCGCGCGGTCGCCTGACTCGTCCCTGGGGTGAAACCACCGCGCGAATCGTATCAGACGAAGTGGGGAAAAAACTCTACAACGAAAGCGATGAGAACGACGCGCAGATTGCTGAGCGTCTGGGCTCCATTGCCGAAGAAACGGGCGCTACGCGCGCGCAGGTCGCGCTGGCATGGCTGCTGAGCAAACCCGGTATCGCCGCCCCGATTATCGGCGCATCACGCGAAGAGCAACTCGAAGAGCTATTACAGGCGGTAGATTTAACGCTAAAACCAGAGCAGATCGCCGAAATGGAAACACCGTACAAACAGCATCCGGTGGTCGGGTTTAAGTGATTCGTTAGTGGTTTTTTTGAACGGTCTGAAATGTCCCGGATGCGGCGTTAAACGCCTTACCATCCGGGCAACCTCTGATAAAAGCAACGGTTAGAGAATACCAATCGGCCAGTAGTGACCCACCGCATACAAAATACCTGCGGAGATAATCCCGGCCACGATATCGTCAACCATGATCCCCATGCCCCCATGCACATTCCGATCAAACCAGCGAATCGGCCATGGTTTCCACATGTCGAAAATACGGAAGATCACAAAACCGGCGGCGACCCACTGCCAGTCATTCGTCGGGAGTGCCATCAGGGTGATCCACATCCCGATAAATTCATCCCAGACGATGCTGCCATGATCGTGCACGCCCATATCTTTTGCCGTACGATGGCAGAGATAAACGCCCACGCTAATCCCCAGCATCACCAGCAACGAATAGAGCTGCCACGGCAAAAAGGTCATCAGATACCAGAACGGGATAGAGGCCAAAGAGCCCATTGTGCCTGGCACGACAGGGCTTAATCCGCTGCCAAAACCCGTAGCCAGCAAATGCCACGGGTTGCTCATTTTCAAACGGCTTTTGGCAATGTCTTTAAAGCGCGGCAAAATGGTCATATCCTTTCCAGTCAAGCGTCACAGTTTTACCTTCACGGGTAAAATTCATGCCTTCCACATCCGCGCTCATCTGCCCAATACAGGTCACTGGCACACCCAGATGGCCCACGGCTACCTCCAGCGCGCCCCGGTTAATTTCCGGTACGGTAAAGCACAACTCGTAATCTTCTCCGCCTGACAACGCCCAGCGCAGAGCCTGTTCCGCATCCACATGACGCAACATCGCCTGCGAATAAGGTAACGCATTGAGATCGACCCGCGCACCGCAACCGCTGGCCTTGAGAATATGTCCAAGATCCGAGATAAGCCCATCGGAGAGATCGATAGCCGAGCTTGCCAGATTGCGCATCGCCTGCCCGTGTAAAACGCGCGGTACAGGGCGCAGGTGGCGCTGCAACAGATATTTGGCATCTTGTGCGTCGGCAACCTGCAACTGCTTTTGCAAAATAGCCAGCCCGGCTGCGCTATCGCCCGGTGTGCCTGTGACATAAATCCAGTCACCAGGCTTAGCGCCGCTACGTTTTAAAGCGCGCCCGGCGGGAACATAGCCATGAATACCCAACGTCATCGACAACGGGCCACGGGTTGTGTCACCGCCAATGAGTTGCATATCGTAGTAATTGAGTTGCTCGAACAGGCTATCGCTAAACGCTTTAAGCCAGTCTTCATCGACATTCGGCAGGGTCAGCGCCAGCGTTAGCCATGCCGGATCAGCCCCCATGGCCGCCAGATCGCTAATGTTCACCGCCAGGGCTTTATATGCCAGGTCAGCCGGTTCGATATCAGGAAGAAAATGGATGCCTGACACCAGCGTGTCAGTGCTGATTGCCAGCGTCTGCTTTTCGGGTACGTTGAGCAGTGCACAGTCGTCGCCAATGCCGGTATCGACGTCACGGCGCGAGCTTGTTACACGGTCAAAATAACGGGCAATCAGGGAAAATTCGCCGCATGCCATACGTTATGCCTCAGCAAAGAAAAGAAAAAGCCGGATCGGGCGTGTCAAAGCAACGCCCGGCTCCGGCTTACGGATCATTTTTTGTGGGGACGGATCGCGGGGGCTGCTTTGTCGAGCACGCCATTTACAAATTTGTGGCTGTCTTCTGCGCCGAAGGTTTTCGCCAGTTCGATAGCTTCGTTAATCGCAACTTTGTACGGGACATCATCACGTTTAGACAGCTCGAACAGAGCAATGCGCAGCACCGCTTTTTCAACCTGGCCCAGCTCTTCGAGCAGACGGGACAGGTACGGCTTCATCAGGCCGTCGAGATACGCGCTGTTAGTCGCCACCCCGGTCAACAGTTCACGGAAGTACAGAACGTCCACATCTTTTACGTCCTGTTCCGCCAGGAACTGGTATTCAACATCAGCGATGTCGTTTTGGGACAACTGCCAGGAGTAGAGCGCCTGGACGGCACACTCACGGGCGCGGCGACGAGCAGCAGGTTTCACGGAATTCCCCTTACAAAATTCAGGCCTTGATGGCTTTCAATACGTTAATCATTTCAAGCGCGGTCAGTGCAGCTTCTGCACCTTTGTTACCGGCTTTGGTGCCAGCACGTTCGATGGCTTGTTCAATACTTTCAGTGGTCAGAACACCGAAGGCTACCGGGATCCCACTGTCCTGAGCGACATGCGCCAGACCATTGCTTGCACCGCCAGCCACATATTCAAAGTGCGCGGTGCCGCCACGGATAACGGTACCCAGCGCAATCACCGCGTCATATTTACCGGTTTTCGCCAGCGCGTCAGCCGCCAGTGGCAGTTCATACGCGCCTGGCACCCAAACAACGGTAATGTTGTCATCTTTTACCTGACCAATGCGTTTCAGGGCGTCAATCGCACCTTCCAGCAGGCTGTCATTGATAAAGTTGTTGAAACGCGCAATGGTGATGGCGACGCGAGCGTCCGGGGTAGCAACGTTAGCTTCAATAATGTTCATACTCTTCCTTCACAGGTTCAGTTCAGACCCCGCAGGGGGGCGGATTTTATCATAATATTTCACGCGCTGCCTCCCTTTTACAGCAGAGGCTACGCGTGGGTAAGATGCAGGCAGACGTCTGGCCCAACCTGACGTATCTCATTGAATTTAAAAGAGGGTGCATCGGCCAGCGCTTCCAGCCCTGGCAGCACGCACAGCCCCCGAGCATCCGCGCCCAACAGTTTCGGCGCAAGATAGACAATCAGTTCATCGACCAGCCCCGCCTGCAGCAACGCGCCCGCAAGGTTAGCCCCCGCTTCTACCCAAATGCTGTTGATCTGCTGTTTGCCCAGCATCATCATCAGCGTGACCAGGTCTGCATGACCACGGTGTTCCGGCACGAGGATCTCACGTACTGATTCAGGCCAGGCTCGGCTATCGTGGCGTGTCCGCGCAAACCAGGTCTCTCCCGGCTGCTGAACGATGGCATGTTCAGGCGTCACACGATGCTGGCTGTCCACGACAATACGCACCGGCTGGCGCAGGTTTTCCTGCGGATAAAGCTTTTGTATGTCAGGGCTCAGCTCGTCCCAGCGGACGGTCAGTTTGGGGTCATCCGCCAGTACCGTGGCGCTACTGGTTAAAATCGCGTGGCTCTGGGCGCGTAAACGCTGTACGTCGCGTCGCGCCTGCGGCGACGTGATCCACTGGCTCTCGCCACTGGCCATCGCGGTACGGCCATCAAGGGATGCGCCAAGTTTAAGCTGGATCCAGGGGAAACCGGTACGCATGCGTTTTAAAAAACCTTTATTCAGCGCTTCGGCTTCTGACATCATCAGGCCATGACTGACCTCGATGCCCTCCTGCTGCAGGCGGTACAACCCCCGCCCGGCAACCTGCGGATTCGGATCCTGCATGGCCGCCACAACGCGAGCGACACCAGCGGCAATGAGTGCTTCACAGCACGGCGGTGTACGCCCATGATGGCTGCACGGCTCAAGCGTCACATACGCGGTAGCTCCCCGTGCGCGCTCACCCGCCATACGCAATGCATGTACCTCAGCGTGCGGTTCACCCGCACGATAGTGGAAGCCTTCGCCGACGATTTCGCCGTTATTCACAATCACGCAGCCGACATTCGGGTTCGGATGAGTGGTGAAACGCCCGCGTTGCGCGAGCTTAAGCGCGCGCGCCATGTACATTTCGTCGTGCATGATCAGTCCTGTAAACGGGCGATCTCTTCGCCGAACTCTTTGATATCCTCGAAACTGCGATATACCGACGCAAAACGGATATAGGCAACTTTATCGAGCTTTTTCAATTGTTCCATGACCAGATTGCCGATCATTTTGCTGGGAATTTCTCGCTCACCGGTAGCACGTAATTGTGACTTGATGTGATTTAACGCCATCTCAACGTCATCAGAGCTCACCGGGCGTTTTTCCAGCGCTTTTAACATGCCGCTGCGTAGCTTATCTTCGTTGAACGGTTCGCGAACTTCATTGCTTTTTACAACGCGCGGCATGACAAGCTCAGCCACTTCGAACGTGGTGAAACGTTCATTACATACCAGACACTGGCGGCGGCGGCGAACAGAGGAACCTTCACCGACAAGGCGAGAATCAATTACTTTGGTATCCACGGCGAAACAGAATGGGCAATGCATACGACGTCCTGGCGAGTGAGTTAACTGAAATCTATTTTACCCTGAACTGGCATGACAACAAAGACGAGCCGATTTTGAGACAATGGATCGATGGCAACGTAGCTGTTGCGATCTACCATAAAGAACATCCTCATCTTCAAGGAAACAGACAGAATGACAAGACGTTACCTAAGATCCCTGTTGCTGGGAAGCGTTTTCGCCCTTAGCGCCTGTGCACAGCAAAGCGAGGTCCGCCAATTGCATCAGGATGTCAGCACCCTGAACAATGAAATGGCCAAATTGAACAAAGAGACGGTGAAAATCACCCAGCAAAACGCGCTGAATGCTAAATCCACCAATGGTGTCTACCTGCTACCCGGCTCCAACACCCCTGCCCGGCTGAACAGCCAGATCGGTATGCTGCGTATGACGTTGAAAGACATCACGCCAAATGCGAACGGCACGCGGGCCACGCTGCGAATTCAGGGGGAGTCTAACGATCCACTCCCGGCATTCAGCGGCACCGTAGAGTGGGGACAAATTCAGGGCACCACGCAGAACTTTCAGGAAGTTAACGTGCAAAACCAGCTCATTAGTGCTCCGGCCAGCACGCTCGCGCCAAGTGATGTTGACGTCGCGCTACAACTCAATGGCATCACGCCGGATCAGTTAGGTTTCGTTCGCATCCACGATATTCAGCCCACCACTCCGCAATAATTTTCCCCGGCGACGCCGTCGCTCTTATTCACACTTTGTTACGTCTGAACACCCGCCGGATGAGAATCTGGTGGGTGTCATTTATTGGCAACAATGATGATCATCAGTACAATCCCCGCTGCTTAATACGCGCAAACGTGAACGCAATCGATTACGTGTGTTTCATTAATGTGAAACAACACATATTTTTGTGAGCAAGGATACTTATAATAAGCCCGCAGAAACATGAAATATTTAGAAACGCAATGCGTGCATTCTTTCATTCCCGTAAGGGATCTCTTATCAGTGGCATAATTATGAAGAAAACATTACTCGCAGCCGGCGCTGCACTGGCTTTTACGACCTCTTTCTCCGTGAATGCAGCGGATAACAGCAAACCGGAATACGTGTCTGACTGGTGGCACCAGAGCGTTAACGTGGTAGGCAGCTATCACACCCGCTTCGGACCGCAGATTCGTAACGATACCTATCTGGAATATGAAGCATTTGCTAAAAAAGACTGGTTCGATTTTTATGGCTATGCCGATGCCCCCGTCTTCTTCGGTGGTAACACCGACGCAAAAGGTATCTGGAACCACGGCTCTCCGTTGTTCATGGAAATCGAACCGCGCTTCTCGATTGATAAGCTGACCGGTACCGACCTGAGCTTTGGCCCGTTCAAAGAGTGGTACTTCGCGAACAACTACATCTACGACATGGGTCGCAACGCATCCGGCCGCCAGAGCACCTGGTACATGGGTCTGGGTACTGACATCGATACCGGTCTGCCGATGAGCCTGTCTCTGAACGTGTACGCGAAATACCAGTGGCAGAACTACGGTGCAGAAAACCAGAACGACTGGGACGGCTACCGTTTCAAAGTGAAATACTTTGTGCCGATCACCTCCCTGTGGGGCGGCAACCTGAGCTATATCGGTTTCACCAACTTTGACTGGGGTTCAGATCTGGGCGATAAGAGCGCGTATGCTGAAAACGGCATCAAGCAGCGCACCAACAACTCCATCGCGTCCAGCCACATCCTGTCTCTGAGCTACGATCACTGGCACTACTCTGCTGTTGCGCGTTACTGGCACAATGGTGGTCAATGGAATAATGATGCCGACCTGGTCTGGATGAAAGAGAACGTACGCTCTACGGGTTGGGGTGGATACCTGGTTGTGGGTTACAACTTCTAAGCGCTTTTGGGCTTAAAATCAGGCACCTAACGCGATTTGCGTCGGTGCCTTTTTATTTTCAAACAGTAAACGGGCTCAGCCAGTAACCGAGCGCCAACAAAAGCGCCACGCACAGGCAGCGCCGGGGAAAGGTAGCGAACATTACCAAATCTCCTGAATGTAAGGTGGGTGCTGCTGTTCCTGACGCAATTTTTCAAGCCGCCTGCGCAGGCGTAGCCAGTCGCTGACCCGAGATGAGCATAAGCGTGTCAGTTGAATAGCCAGGTCGCTTCCCCCAAGCAGTGCGCCACAGAGGATGCAGAGGACGGAAAACATACTTTTCAGTGCCCCGCAAACTGCATGCCAGCGCCATACATCGCCCGCGCTCAATGCAAAGCCCGCGCTAAAAAGCATCATCAGCGCCATCATGCATGGGGCAAAGATAAACAACATCCCCCGATAAAATGCCGCCATGCTTTGGTCACTACGATACCAGTTGCCGTTGGCGATGTAGCAGCCGCCATCGGTAAAGTTATAGACGCCAATCGCTTTATTTGAATGGTGGTTGAAAATGGTCAGAACATGATCGCCCTGACTGATAAAAGGCACGTGGGTCCGGTAGAAAAAAGGCAAAATTTTATCGATCTGGCTGCGCAGTGCCGGATCTCCCATCCGCCATGACAGCGATAACCCTCGCCCCTGACATACATATACCAGCGCCGCACCGGAATTGTCGGCAACATACGATTTCCACTCCCCGCTTCTGACAGCCGAGACCGTCTGTTTTATTTCACTCAACGTTGGGCCAAAGTCAGAGAAGCCTTCCGGCATCGAATCGGGATACGGCGGGTTTAACAGCGCCCGACCAATATCTTCGCAAAAGGAGGTGTCACCTCGCTTTGCCTGCTCAAGCTTTGCCAGAAGATCACGAACCCGTGGGGAAAAGCGCAAACAGACCGCATGAAGGTCCGCCAGTCCCCAGGTTAGCAGCATCATCGTGACGGACAGAAACAGCAGCGGCATAAGAAAAGCAAATCCCCAGCTAAACATCATTGAGCCAGAGATAAAAAAAGCCGGAATTCCTGTTAGCAGGCGGCTAAGCGGGAAAAGTAACGCGGGACGTGCGTGAGCGATCTCAAGCGTCGTCGTGCCATCAGTTATCCAGTCAATCCAGTAACTGCCATCTTTTAAACGGTGGGTTCCAAGGTAGATTCGACTGTCTGGCTGAAGCTGGTCAAAGCCTGAATCATCCTTGAAAAAGCGCTTATCGGTATAAAAAGTGTGATGGCGGGTAATGAGGCGCAGATAGCCGCTTTCGGGATCGTTACCCACGGCAAAACCGCGAAAGCGGAATGTAAAATAGTGAGGTTTACTCATAGCAGACATCCTTGTTCGTCAGAAAACCATCCGTGGTTTTCAGTTTTGTTTTATTTTTTCTTGTTGAGCATCGCTTTCAGGTCGGCGAACGGATTATAGGTCGCCTCACCAATATCCTTTTGCGCATCCTCCCCTGCAACAACCGTCGAACCGTACTGGTCCGCTTCGGTATATTTCGAATGCTCATGATCGTGGCAGAACAGGCAAAGCAATTCCCAGTTACTGCCGTCTTCGGGGTTATTGGTATGATCGTGATCGATATGGTGAACGGTGAGTTCACGCAGGTTCGAATAAACAAACTCCCGCGAACAGCGCCCGCACACCCATGGAAACAGTTTTAATGCTTTTTCACGGTAGCCGCTTTCCAGCCGCGTATAGTTTTTAGGGATAATCGCCATATGTGTCAGTACCTGGATAAATATTGGATTAGCGTCAGTTTCGCGCGCACCAGCGTTTTTATCAATATTCCCGCATCTGGACGGAGAAAGTCCTCTTTGATGTAACGCAGCCGCATCAGCCATAAAAAAACCGCAGTTTGCGGCTGCGGTTTTTTTAAGCGGAGAGCCGGATTACGGCAGAATTGACGGCTGATCCGCCCCTTCTTTTTCCACTTTCTGCTGAATCAGATGCTCGCGTTTCATGCCCAGTTTCAGCGCCAGCGCAGAGGCCACGTAAATCGAGGACGCCGTACCAATGGTGACACCAATAAGCATGGTCAGGGAGAAGCCCGCCAGAATCGGACCACCAAACAGATACAGCATCAGGATCACGACTAAGGTTGTGCCGGAGGTGATCAACGTACGATGCAGCGTCTGGGTCAGCGACACGTTAAAGATTTCGTAAGAGGTTCCGCGACGGATCTTGCGGAAGTTTTCACGAATACGGTCAGACACCACGATACTGTCGTTGAGCGAGTAACCGATAACGGACATCAGCGATGCCACGATAGTCAGGTCAACCTCGATATGGAACAGCGACAGCACGCCCATGGTAATGATGACGTCATGCGCCAGCGCGATAACTACCCCTGCCGCCAGACGCCACTCAAAGCGGAACCCGACGTAAACAAGGATACAAATCAGCGCCACCATCAGCGCCATAGCACCAGTTTGCGCAAGGTCTGCCCCCACGCTCGGGCCAACAAACTCAATACGTTTGACCGTTGCATTCTGGCTGCTGGTTTCGTTAATGACTTTAACGACTTTGCTGCCCAGCTCCTGACCACCGGTTTCCCCGTGTACAGGCGGCATACGTACCATGATGTCGCGGCTACTGCCGAAGTTTTGCAGCAGCGGCTCTTCAAAACCCGACTTCTGCAGTGCTTCACGCATCTGGTCCATATCCACTGGTTTTTCCAGCGTGATTTCGATAACCGTACCGCCGGTAAAATCCAGACCCCAGTTAAACCCGCGCACGCCAATGATAGCGATAGAGATGATTAACAGCAGACCTGAGATGCCGAACGCCCAGTAATCCCAGCGCATAAAGTCCCAGACTTTACGGCCGTAGTTCAATTGTTCAACAGTGTATTCCTGTGCCACAACGCACTCCTCAGATAGACAGCTTTTTAACGCGCTTGCCGCCGTACAGCAGGTTCACGATGGCACGGGTGCCGACAATTGCAGTAAACATCGACGTTGCCACACCGATACCGGTTGTAATGGCAAAGCCTTTGATGGCGCCCGTACCCACTGCGTACAGGATCAGGACTTTAATCAGCGTGGTGACGTTCGCATCGAAGATGGAACTGAACGCGCCTTTATAACCTTCATCAATGGCTTGCTGCACCGAACGACCGTTACTCAACTCTTCTTTGATACGTTCGTTTATCAGTACGTTAGCATCGACCGCGACCGCAAGGGTTAACACGATACCCGCAATACCCGGCATGGTGAGCGTCGCCCCTGGCAGCAGGGACATAATGCCGACAATCAGTACCAGGTTGGCAATCAGTGCGCTCGTCGCGATCAGACCAAACTTCTTATAGAAGAAGATCATGAAGATGATGGAGACCACCAGACCTGCCAGACAGGCTTCCAGCCCCTGAGTGATGTTCTGCATCCCCAGTGTTGGACCAATGGTACGTTCTTCAACAATCTGAATCGGCGCAATCAGCGCACCGGCACGCAGCAGCAGAGAGAGCTGACGCGCTTCGGTCGGGTTACTGATACCAGTGATACGGAAGCTGTTACCCAGACGAGACTGGATATTGGCGATGTTAATCACCTCTTCCTCTTTCACCAGAATAGCGCGGCCATTGGCGTCTTTCTTACCGCTGTCTTTGTACTCCACGAACAGGGTCGCCATCGGTTTGCCGATGTTATCCTTAGTGAAGTTAGACATGATGTTACCGCCAGCGCTATCCAGGGAAATGTTCACCTGTGGCTGGTTGTACTCATCCTGGCTGGACGTGGAGTCCGTGATATGGTCACCGGTCAGAATCACCCGTTTGTACAACACAACCGGGTTGCCTTCGCGGGTCTGCTTCACTTCGGAATCGCCCGGAACGCGGCCCGCGGCGGCGGCGGCCTGATCAACATTGCTGTTTACCAGACGGAATTCCAGCGTCGCCGTTGCACCCAGAATCTCTTTCGCACGCGCCGTATCCTGAATACCCGGCAACTCAACCACAATACGGTCTGAACCCTGACGCTGTACCAGCGGCTCAGCGACGCCGAGTTGGTTCACACGGTTACGCAGGATATTAATGTTTTGCTGCACCGCGTATTCGCGGGCTTCGCTCAGACGCGCGTCGGACATCACCGCACGCAGCGCATTGTCGCCCTGGCTGGTGATAACAAGATCACGGTGACGTTGGGTCAGATAAGTGACCGCCTGGTCACGTGCGCTGGCATCGCGGAAGAGAATGCTCAGGCCATAGTTATCTTCCTTACGCACAGTGGTGTAAGGAATGCCTTTATCGCGCAGATCGCTACGCAGGCTGTCGATATTCTGTTCCTGGAGTTTGCCAAGCGCGGTGTCCATGTCCACTTCCATCAGGAAGTGCACGCCGCCACGCAGGTCAAGACCCAGTTTCATGGGTTCGGCATTGACTGCGCTCAGCCAGCGCGGGGTGGCCGGAGCAAGGTTAAGCGCCACGACAAACTGGTCACCCAGCTCAGACACCAGCGCTTCACGCGCGCGTAACTGAACGTCAGTGCTGTCAAAGCGAGCGAGAATAGCGCCGTTTTCCAGTGCCACAGACTTCGCGTCGATTTTTTCTTCTTGTAGAGTTTTCTGGACCTGGATCAGCGTTTGCTCACTGGCGGCGACACCGCGCGCACCAGTGATCTGAACAGCCGGATCCTCACCATACAGGTTGGGAAGTGCGTAGAGCAGGCCGACGGCAATGACGACGACCAGCATAATGTACTTCCACAAAGGATAACGGTTTAACACGGCAGTTCCCTTTGGGAAAACAAGAAATTACAGCGCCTTCATGGTGCCTTTCGGCAGAACGGCAGCTACGAAGTCACGTTTGATAACCACTTCGGTGGTATCGTTCAGCGCGATAGCAATGTAGCCAGTTTCCGCTACTTTGGTTACGCGACCAACCAGACCACCATTGGTCAGCACTTCATCACCTTTCGCGATGGAGTTCATCAGATTTTTATGTTCTTTGGTGCGTTTCTGCTGTGGGCGAAGGATCATGAAGTAAAAAATCAGACCAAACACCGCCAACATCAGGATCAGAGACATCGGGCTCTGGCTGCCACCTGCCGCGCCGCCTGTTGCTGCTACCGCATCAGAAATAAAAAAGCTCATTGAAATTCCCTCATTATTAAAATTAAGCAACATTCAAAGGCGGAACATCTCGCCCCTGACGTTGGTAAAAATCGGTCACGAAGCTCTCTAATTTACCCTCTTCAATAGCCTTACGTAAACCCGCCATCAAGCGCTGGTAGTAACGCAGGTTATGAATGGTATTGAGTCGCGCGCCCAATATTTCGTTGCAACGATCGAGATGATGCAAGTAAGCGAGGGAATAATTGCGACAGGTGTAGCAATCACACTCAGGGTCGAGTGAACCCGTATCGCTCTTATATTTCGCGTTACGGATTTTCACCACGCCGTTGGTCACAAACAGATGACCATTGCGGGCATTACGTGTTGGCATAACACAGTCAAACATATCGATGCCGCGACGAACGCCTTCTACCAAATCTTCTGGTTTACCCACGCCCATCAGATAACGTGGTTTATCCGCCGGTATTTGCGGGCAAACATGTTCCAGAATACGGTGCATGTCCGCTTTTGGTTCACCCACAGCGAGACCGCCGACAGCGTAGCCATCAAAGCCAATCTCTACCAGACCTTTCACAGAGATATCGCGTAAATCTTCGTAAACGCTCCCCTGAATGATGCCAAACAGCGCATTCGGGTTTTCCAGCGAGTCGAAACGGTCACGGCTGCGTTTTGCCCAGCGCAGCGACATCTCCATTGAACGTTTAGCGTAGTCCCAGTCTGCCGGGTACGGCGTACATTCATCGAAAATCATGACGATATCGGAGCCGAGATCGTACTGAATTTCCATGGATTTTTCAGGATCGAGGAAGATCGGATCGCCGTTAATTGGGTTACGGAAGTGAACGCCTTTCTCAGTGATCTTACGAATGTCACCCAGGCTAAAGACCTGGAAGCCGCCGGAATCGGTCAGGATCGGCCCTTTCCACTGCATAAAGTCATGCAGGTCGCCGTGCAATTTCATAATTTCCTGACCCGGACGCAACCACAGGTGGAAGGTATTGCCGAGGATAATCTGCGCGCCAGTGGCTTCCACTTCTTCCGGCGTCATCCCCTTAACGGTGCCGTAGGTGCCGACAGGCATAAAAGCAGGCGTTTCCACTACGCCACGATCAAACACCAGACGGCCACGGCGTGCGCGACCATCGGTGGTATCCAGCTCAAATTTCACTACATTTCTCCTGCATCAGAGAGACAGTCTGATGGTTAACAATTCACCCCGGCATCACGCCAGGGTGCTAATAGTGCCCCGGCTGGCGCTATCGCTTAGCCGAGCAACGACGGTCAGGGGAGATCACTCACCCGGACGTTCATTAATTGCCTGCGGATTGTACGTGATAAACATCGCATCACCGTAACTAAAAAAGCGATATTTGTGCGCAACCGCTTCCTGGTAGGCGTGCATGGTGTGCTTATAACCAGCGAAAGCCGAAACGAGCATAATCAGGGTCGATTCCGGCAGGTGGAAATTGGTCACCAGCGCATCGATAACCTGATATTGATAGCCCGGAAAAATAAAGATTTGCGTATCGCCAAAGAAGGGCGCGATCAATGCATTTTTCGCCGCCTGCGCCGCGCTCTCCAGCGAACGCACGGAGGTGGTCCCCACGGCGATAACACGATTGCCACGCGCTTTGGCCGCCAGCACCGCATCGACAACCTCATGCGGCACTTCGGCGTACTCAGAGTGCATAATATGGTCTTCGATGCTGTCCACGCGCACCGGCTGGAAGGTTCCCGCCCCGACGTGCAGCGTAACGAATGCCATCTCAATCCCCTTCTCGCGCAAACGCGCCAGCAGCGGTTCATCAAAATGCAGACCGGCGGTGGGCGCCGCAACCGCACCCGGCTTCTGGCTATAGACCGTCTGGTAAAGCTCACGGTCGGCGTCTTCGTCCGGGCGGTCAATATAGGGCGGCAGCGGCATATGGCCGCTCCCGTTAAGGATCTCCAGCACCGGGCGCTCGGCGTTAAACTCCACTTCAAACAGCGCGCCGTGGCGCGCCAGCATCGTGGCCTTAATGCTCTCGTCATCGCCCAGCAGCAGCTCGGCGCCCGGCTTCGGCGCTTTAGAGGCACGGATGTGCGCCAGAATGCGCTTATCATCAAGCATACGCTCAACCAGCACTTCAATCTTGCCGCCGCTGGCTTTACGCCCAAACAGGCGCGCCGGGATCACGCGGGTATTATTGAAGACCAACAGGTCGCCAGGATTCAGTTTGTCGAGTAAATCCGTGAACGTACCGTGCGCAAGCGCGCCTGTCGGCCCGTCCAGCGACAGCAAGCGGCAACTGCTGCGCTCAGGCTGCGGATAATGGGCAATCAGGGATTCAGGTAATTCAAAGGAAAAATCGGCAACGCGCATGACACTAACTCGAGACGTAAATAAGAGGCGGGTAGTCTAGTGCCGGGGCGTTCTCCCTGCAACCTTTACCCCTCCGGAGAGTTCATATACTCTAAATAATTCGCATTACAAATGGCGGCAGCACAGGAAATTCCCAATCATCGCTGGTAATGACCCACGCCGCTACGATATGCGACCTGAACAAAAACGAGTATAACGATGAATTTTCTCGCACACCTGCACCTGGCTCACCTCGCCAAGAGTTCGCTTTCCGGTAATTTGCTGGCGGATTTTGTTCGCGGCAACCCGGATGAACTCTACGCGCCCGACGTGGTTTCCGGCATCCATATGCACCGCCGTATCGACGTACTGACCGACAACCTGCCGGAAGTCAAAGAAGCGCGCGGCTGGTTTCGTCCTGAAACACGCCGTGTCGCGCCAATCACGCTTGATGTGATGTGGGATCATTTCGTCTCGCGCCACTGGGAGCAGATCTCGCCCTCAATGCCGCTTAGCGAATTTGTCGGCTACGCGCATGCACAAGTCAGTGTGATCCTGCCGGAGGCGCCGCCACGTTTCGTCAATTTAAATGACTATTTATGGTCGGAGCGCTGGCTGGAGCGCTACCGGGAGATGGATTTTATCCAACGGGTGCTAAACGGCATGGCCAGCCGCCGACCGCGACTCGATGCCCTGCGTGACTCGTGGCAGGACCTGGATAACCACTACGAGGCGCTGGAAGAGAAGTTCTGGCAGTTCTACCCACGCATGATGGCGCAGGCAGAAGCCAGAACGCTGTAATTACGCCTTCTCTTTCACCTCGCGCCAGATGCGCAGCGCCATCCATGCCAGCGCCAGTACGCCCAGCACCAGCGCGGCCCAGACCAGGCCGGTAAGCCACTGGCTACGCTGCTCAATCGGTGAGATGGCGCTCAGACGCGCTTCGCCGCCCAGTTTTACCTCGTCGCCGACCCACGCCTCTGGCAGGCTTTCCGGCGCATGCTTCTGGCGTAAAGCCGCAGGAATCAACGCATCGAGATCCGTTGCCACGCTTTGCGCCGCTTTATTCCCCCACGCCAGAATGTACGGGCCGCTCCCCTGGGCATTAAAGATAAGCGTCTGGCCTGGTCGTAGCCCTGTCAATTGCGGCACGACTTTCGGCAGGTGAGCGTTGACCGTTGTCACCTGAATCTCCTGCACGTTACCCACCGTGACGGGGATTGGCTCTGATATCTGGTTATTTAAATTCCACAGCACTGTTTTCGTAAGCGGTCGCCACGCCTCATCGGCGCCGGAGCGCCAGGCGATCTCTACCGGCAGCGTACCCTCCTCTTCCAGACTCAGGGAAATGGAGGTCACAGGCTGCGGGCTGGCCCAATGGTAAAGCGCCTTATCCTGCGAGAGCGCACGCCCGGCGGCGGGCAGGGCCACGTTCGTTATCTCCGTCGATTGCGGGTTTTCAATCACCACTGCGCGGGTAAGCGTGACAGGCAACTGCGGCTTATCAAACACCAGCAGTAAATAGCGCGGGGTATTGGTAACCATCGAAAGAGTAATGTTGATGGTATTCAGCGTCAGGCGATCGCTGCCGCTCGCAACGTCCATCAGCGGCGCATCCGCCTGCATCAAATCCCACTCTTTCATATCACTGCTGTAGTAGAGCGATGCTTTCCCCTGCCAGTTCACCGCCGGTTTATCCCAGCTAAGCTGAAGCTGTGTGACGTTCTGTCTTTGCACGTTATCCGGCAGCGCCAGCAGATAGCTCTCGCCCATCGTGTTAATGCGTTCCCCTTCAAGCTTGATTTCATAACCCTCCGGGGAACGCAGCCAGACCCGTTCCCCGGAATCTGACAGCTTTTCAACAGGTGAAGCAGCAAGAGGGAAAAGGCGTAAAACCTGCTCCTTCGGCGCGGGCTGCGCCTCCTGCTGCACCTGGAGCGTAAAGGGCACACGCTCACCCTGATGGTTAAACACCCGGACATCGCGCAGATCGGGCCAGACGCTTTGCTGGTAGACATCGTCGGGTAACGCAACCCGATACCAGGGCGATGAGGCCGCTGTCGTAAGCGACCTGCCCCAGGCATAATCCTGCGGCGACTCCGGGGCGGTTTCCTGGGCAAGCCCCGGTAACGCCGCGCACCATAACGCGCCGGTAAAAATCGCTATCTTCCATTTCATGATTTTTCTTCCTCGCTGAACGCCTTCGCCCCTTTAGGCGGTAAGGGAGAGAAATACCCCACGATTAACACCAGCACCGCCACGCCAATAAAGGCGATAGCCCGCGCCAGGCCGCCACCGCCCGCGCTGTCTACCAGCATTAATTTCACGATGACAACCCCCAGCAACGCCGCGCCGCCGAGCCACTGGTGCCGTGACCCACGCCGGGTAGCCAGCAGCATCACCACCAACGCACCCAACATCCAGAACAGCGCGAAACTGGTCTGAATCAGACGCGAATTCCACAGGCTTTCGCTATCCCAGTCCACACCGCCATAGTGCGCAAGCAGGCGCAGCAATAGTCCGTTAATCCACCAGAAAGCCAGCGCCAGCAGCGCAGGTGCAACCAATGGCGTAACGGTCGCAGGCAGGCGCGGCCGCGCATAACGACACCAGAACCACACGCCGAGCAGCGCGAAGGCTGCCCCCTCTTCCAGCGGATTAACCAGCGGCAGATAAAGGGAGTGAATAACGCGCCCGTCATGCATATTGCCTGCCACCAGCAGAAAAACTAACAGCGGGATAAGCGGCAGCGGCCCCAATTGACCATAGAGTGCAGGCCAGACGCGTAGCGGCCAAATGTTGCGACGAATGCCGCCGTGAAGCAGCAGAATAACAATGCCGCCAGCCGCCATCGGCAAGCCGATACGCCAGGCATCCATTCCCCAGGGCAGTGCATCAACAAACCAGAAAAGCTCGGTTCCCGCCGCCAGTAAAATCATCCACAGCAGCGAAATATGAAGCCCTTGCGACAACCGGGCAGGAACTCTGCGCTCCCGCGATAACAGTAAGTACGCCGAGGGCAGCGCCATACACCAGGCGAGGTTTTGCCAGCCCGCCCCCAACAATTGCCGCTCGATAGTCAACTGCCAGAGCAAAACCACCAGCATCACGGGCCAAAGCAGCCATACAGCATAGTGTAACGCCCGCCAGTGAAGCCGCCGTGCCATATAGCGCCAGCCCCAAACCGACAGCGCCAGCAGTCCCAGTACCGCCGCCGGAATGCCTTTATTGAGTATCCAGTCAGACGCGCCCCAGAGCGCCACCAGCCAGAAGGCGATACCGCCCGCCAACAGCACCAGGCTGCCTGGTGCCGGCAGGCGACGCCACAATCTGGCGGCAACCAGCCAGGTCGCGCTCAATACCGCAAAAATCACCATCACCGAGAACGCCGTTGTGCCGTCGGTCATCGCCCATAGCGCACTGCCGAGCGCCAGTACCAACAAACCCGTACCGCTATAGCTCATGCGACGCTGCCCTTGCATCACGCCAAGCCACAGTACGCCCAACCCTTCCAGCGCCCAGGCCATCGCAGTCCAGCGGGCTGAAAGCGCCAGCGGAATAGCAAGCGTGGTGAATGCGCCGCCAAGTGCCAGCGCCGCCAGAACAAGCGGTTTTCCCGCCGCAGGAAAGCGTTTTACGGCGCTCCAGGCCAGCAGCATATAAAACGTGCCGTAACCCAGCGCACTGAGTGCCGGGCCATATGTCAGGTGCTGTGTGATGGCATATTGCATGCCAAACCCTATCAGCGGCGGGGCAAAGAGCAGCACGCCATCGATAATGCGCTTGCCTTTCTTTTGCGCATGCAATGACAGCGCCACGCTCAATACGCCGAAGATCAACAGATTAGCAATCAGGAAGAGCTGGCAGCTCAGGTAGTACTGAGGCCGGTAGTCGGCGATACCCCACACTCCCCCCACCCCGAAGGTGAAGAACATCCCCAACAGGTTGAGTTCGCGCCAGTGCTGCCAGACGCTGATCGCCAGGATGCCGACAGACAGTAATAAATAGAAAGAGAATAACGTGACATGACTGCCGCCACCCGAAGACAGCAGCAGCGGCGCGGCATAACCACCCAGACTCGCCAGCATGGCCAGACTCAACGCGCGCTGTAGCACCGCCAGCCCGACGCTGGCCGCGCAAATTAGCAATAACAGCGCAAACGCCAGCGACATGGGGAGCATCTGCCACAGTCGAAACGCGCCAAAGACCGTTAAATAGTGCGCGCCTGTTGCACCACCTTGTAGAATTAAGGCAAAAACAGGCTGCTTGTGTCGCAAACGCCAGCCAAGGAATAACAGCGCCATCGCACCCAGCGCGGCAACAGCCAGACGCAGCTCCAACGGGAAGAGCGAGCGTTCAACGCTATAACGAAAGAGAAAGGCCAGCCCAAGAAACAGCAGGATGATACCCAGCTTTGCCAGCGGGTTTCCTTGCATAAACCAGCACAACAGCGCGGTGACCATACCGCCAGCCTGGCTGCCAGACGCGGGCTCCTCGCGTTCCGGTAGGGGAACGGAACCTCTGGCAGACACGGTTGCCGCTGGTGTCCCTCGCGCCCAGACATTCACCGGAGCCGGTTCGATAGGAACCGGTTCGGGTTCAGGCGTTGGCTGCGGTTCCGGAACTGAAACCTCAGGTACGAAAACATCAGGTACGATAACCTCAGGCGAGTCAACAGGAGAAACGGCCTCCTGCGCTGCAGGCGCATGTCCCGGCGCATAACCACTCATCTGCTGTTCAAGCAGAGCCACGCGCTGGCGCAGGCGCGACAGCTCATCTCTGGCCGCATTACTACGCCGGTAAGCCAGAATCGACATTACCGGGATAACCACCAGCAATAGAAACAATACAGTACAGGCTATCAGTACCAGTCCATCCATGATTTCACCTTCATTCCGGAGCGTGCATATACTTTGGCACAAAGTATCGGAATTGCGCTATTCCCGCTGCGCTTTCTGGTAGGTGTTAGTTCCCCTGCCACACAGAGGCAGAGATTGCCGGTAAGGACAGCACCCCATCCTGCAATGTGCCCTTGCCCTCTTTACCGTGCCAGACTTTGACATCCAGTAGCGGCGATTCCGGCAGGACAACTTCGCAGGGCTCGCCACGGTTAATTGCCACCAGCACCCTTTCTTGCTGATACAAACGCAAAAAGATCACCACATTCCCTTCGGCGTAGATAACCTGGCAGCCGCCGTAACAGAGCGCCTGGCTACGTTTGCGCAGACGGGCCAGCCGCTGATAGAGCGCCAGCAGTTCCGTGTCCTGTTTCGCTTTATCCCACGGGAAGGGTTTGCGGCAGAAGGGATCGTTGGCACCGTCCAGCCCAACCTCATCACCATAGTAAATGCAGGGCACGCCGGGCCAGGTAAACAGCCAAACCACCGCCAGCGGCAACCGGGCCACATCTTTCCCCAACACCGTTTTAAAACGCGGTGTGTCGTGGCTATCGAGTTGGTTGAACATGCGTAACTGTTGCTGATGCGAAAGCCCGGCGCGGTAGTTATCCATCCACACCATGCAGGTGTACGCATCAATACGCTGGGGATCCATCGAAATATCGGTATTCGCCAGAAAGGCCCATACCGGAAAGGTAAAACCGCGGTAGTTCATGGCGGCGTCTTCCACGTCCGCCTGTAGCCACTGGCGCGCATCGCCGAAATGCTCGCCGACGATATAGGCCTCAGGCAGTGTCTCTTTGGCGGCTTTGGTTATTCCGGCGACATGTTGCAGGTTATTGCGCGCACCGCCCCCCTCACCCAGCATGTGCACCACATCCAGCCGCCAGCCATCCATATTCCAGGGCGCTTTCAGCCAGTGACGTACCACACTGTCTTCGCCCTGGTACATCTCGTCCACCAGAGTTTGCGCCTGGTAGTCCAGCTTTGGCAGGCTGGAATAGCCCAGCCAGTCACGCGCGCGGCCATCCTCATCAAAACTGTACCATTCACGCCATTCGGAAGCGGGGTTATGACAGGCACCGGTGGTGCCGCGGTTGTGTCGGTCAAACCAGGCATGTGAATCACCGCTGTGATTAAAGACCCCGTCCAGTACCAGACGGATCCCCAGACGATGGGTACTCCGACGCAGGCGAAGCAGTGCCTGATCGCCGCCGAAACGTGCGTCCACGTGACGATAATCTTCCGTATCGTATTTATGCACGCTAGGGGCGACAAAGACCGGGTTCAGATAGAGCGCAGTTACACCCAGTTCATGCAGATAAGGCAGCTTTTCACTGATACCGTCCAGCGTGCCGCCATAAAAGGTCGAGCCGCCGGCCTCGCCGCTCAACGGTTCATCCCAGTCGCGCAGCACGATCTCCTGGCCTGCGGCGTGGTGATAGTAAACGTTGTTCTGTTGATCTTGATGCTGTTCACTACGAGCAAAACGATCGGGGAAGATCTGATAGAACACCTGTTCTGCTACCCACTGCGGCCCACTGTCAGGGGAATCGACGGCGAATTGCTCCAGCCGTGCAGGGGGAAACGGGCTGAACCCCTGCGGGGTAAACCAGAGCTGGCGGTCGTCCCACAGTAGCTTAAAGCTGTAACGACGCCGCGGCTGGCCACTTTGCAGTGAGATGGCTGCACGCCAGGCCGTCACGCCAGGTTTTGGCGTCAGGCGGACCCGCCGCATCGGTATCGAGGTCTCTTCATTATCTATCTCGGCCCGTAACGTGACGCGAGACGGAGGCTTACTTCCGGTTAGCCAGAGTGTCATCACCAGTTGGTCTTTGTTCTGTTTTACAAACGGCGCGACAGGCAGATGCCAGGCTTGCAACATCGACTTTCCCCTATGTCAAAAATGACCTCACTCTTGCACAAATCTCGTCTCGACAGCTCATCTTTTCTGCGTTTTTATGGGGTTGAGAACCAGGGCGCAGAAAACTCGCTGCGCATATTTTTCGCAAAGCCAGATGTGATTCGTCGGTATAAGCGCGGTAAGATGGAAAATGATGGGATAGTGGTAAAACAGCGTTTGCCCGGTAGCCTGACACTACCGGGTATTAGCGAATTTATGCTTTCTGGCGTTTAAACATCCAGCCAATCAGTAGCAGAACAATCCACGCGAAACCCACATACAGCGAAATGCGCGTGTCCGGGTGCCAGCCAATCAGGGCGATAATAAAGACCAGAAAAACCAGGCCAGCCACGGTGGTGGCAACGCCGCCCGGCACTTTGAATTTCAGGGCATTCACTTCCTGCAGCGACAAACGACGACGGAAGGCAATTTGCGACAGCAGGATCATGATCCATACCCACACGGTGGCGAATGTCGCCAGCGAAGCAATCACCAGGAAGACGTTTTCCGGCATGATGTAATTGAGGTAAACCGCAAACAGCAGCGCGATGGTCATCACCATTACCGTGACCCACGGAATGCCGCGACGGGACGTTTTGGCAAACACTTTGGGCGCACTGCCCTGCTCCGCCATACCGTGCAGCATACGCCCCACGCCAAACACATCGGAGTTAATCGCCGACAATGAGGCTGTCAGTACGACGAAGTTAAGAATGCTGGCCGCGAAAGTGATCCCCATATGCTGGAAGGTCAGCACGAAGGGGCTACCGTCGGTCCCTACCTGGTTCCACGGGTAGATAGACATGATGACAAACAGCGTGCCCACGTAGAACACCAGAATACGCATCGGTACGGAGTTGATTGCACGCGGAATAGATTTCTCAGGATCTTTCGCTTCCCCAGCGGTGATGCCGATGATTTCAATACCGCCGTAGGCGAACATCACCATTTGCAGCGACATCACCATCCCCAACCAGCCGTTACTAAAGAAACCGCCGTTGGTCCACAGGTTACTGATACCGGTAGGCTGGCCGCCGTTGCCAATCCCCCAGATGATGATGCCAAAACCGGCGACAATCATAATGATGATGGTAGCGACTTTGAAGAAAGAGAACCAAAACTCCAGCTCACCAAAGACTTTCACGCTCATCAGGTTGATGGCGCAGATGATCAACACCACGCTGAGCACCCAGATCCAGTGCGGTACGGCGGGAAACCAGACCCCCATATAAATGCCAAAGGCCGTCACATCGGCAATCGCCACAATCAGGATTTCGAAACAATAGGTCCAGCCGGTGATATAACCGGCCAATGGCCCGAGGTTTTCCTGCGCGTAGCGGGAAAATGAACTGGCGGACGGGTTGTGTACTGACATCTCGCCCAGCGCGCGCATGATGATATACGCCGCCACACCACCGATGATATAGGCCAGCAATACGCTTGGCCCGGCCATTTTGATGGCATCGGCTGAACCGTAAAACAGCCCGGTGCCAATCGCCGACCCCAGGGCCATAAAGCGAATGTGCCGGGTACTAAGACCTCGCTTTAGTTTGTTCGTACTTTCCATGGTTTCCTGTTCCAGGATCTAAAAAAAACAAAAAACCACGGGACTTTACGTCCCGTGGTTAGTAAACCTTATTGCGCAATTAATGGGCGCTGGATGTCACCTGACGCCCGGCGGCACGATCCCAGCACACAGCCAGAGCCACCATCACCACTGTTGGCATCAACCAGGCCAGCCCCTGCTCTGCCAGCGGTAGACGCTGAGTCCAGGCCGGAAGCATATCGCTAAATGCAGATGCTTTGATACCGTCCAGTACGCCAAACGCCAGACTGATGAACATCGCCGGTGCAATTACGCGGGTCGAATTATGCCACCAGGAGCGCGTAAAGCTTAACACCACAAGTGCGATACACGGCGGATAAATCATTGTCAGCACCGGAATAGAGATTTGAATCAAATGACTCAGCCCCAGATTCGACACCGCCATGGAGAAGATCCCCAGGATAAACACCAGCGCACGATAAGAGAGCGGCAGATATTGCGAGAAGAACTCCGCGCAGGCGCAGGTCAGCCCCACCGCCGTAACCAGGCAGGCGATAAAAATCAGCGCAGCCAACAGGAGGCTGCCAGCGCCACCAAAGGTATGGGCAACATATGCATGCAAAATCGCAGCACCATTGGCAGACTGATCCACCAGCGTCGAGCTATCAGAACCCAGACGGAACAGCGCCAGATAGAGCAGCGTCAGACCGACACCGGCCATCAGGCCAGCCCAGACGGTATAGCGGGTCAGCAAGCGGGCTTCTGTTACGCCACGTGAACGTGCCGCATTAACGATAACGATGCCGAACACCATCGCGCCCAGCGTATCCATGGTGAGATAGCCATTCACAAAACCGTTCGAGAACGCCGCATGCTGGTAGGCATCCATCGCATGGCTAATCGGACCGGCTGGCCAGATGATAGCGGCGACAGAGAGAACGATCAGCGCGATAATTTTCAGCGGCGCGAGAAAATTCCCGACGGTATCCAGCAATTTGCCCGGATAGAGCGACACCAGAATGACCAGCGCAAAGTAGATAATGCTGTAAATCAGCAGCGGCAGTGAGCCTTCACCGGTCAGCGGCGCAATCCCCACCTCAAACGATACCGTCGCGGTACGCGGCGTGGCAAACAGCGGCCCCACGGCAAGATAGCAGACGGTGGCCAGCAGTACGCCGGCTACTTTACCAATCGGCGTGCTGAGGCTATCTACCCCTCCGCCCACTTTCGCCAGCGCGACGACCGTCAGCACCGGCAGGCCCACAGCGGTAATCAGAAAGCCAATTGAGGCAGTCCAGACATGCTCGCCCGCCTGCAAACCAACCATCGGAGGGAAGATGATATTTCCGGCGCCGACGAACAACGCGAAAGTCATAAAGCCCAGAGCAACAATGTCTCGTGGTTTTAAATGATGGGTCATAAACGTTTACTGCCTGTGGATGTGATGTTGTAAGTGTTGAAATTTTCGCCTTATTTCAGCGGAACATTACGGCGGAAATAACCTTTAAACGTAGCGGGAAACACTTCCCGCGCTGCGTGACGGAGAATAGTTTTTCGATTTACCACGCAAATACAGTCGGTCTGACGACATACGGGGCGCAATTTAAACGCTTATAACGTTTAAAGGCAATAAGGGATCGCAAAACCAGATGGTTATACCAACTCTACAATAAATGCCAGATGAAGATACTGTATATAAGAAAAACGGATGGCTAATCATGCGAACAAAAAATAGTCAGAGACATAATCTGTTTGAAGATTCGGGAAAAACGAAGTGTGAAAAGCGGGTCTATGACAGAAGTGGAAAGAAAAACTGACACCTCAGGTGTCAGCTTGCGTTCTTCACGACGAGACGTGCGGGCAATGTAAAACTGAAACGGGTGCCTTTACCCGGCGTACTGTCGATTTCGAGCTTACTTTCGTGATGGTTAAGCGCGTGTTTTACGATAGCCAGCCCCAAACCGCTACCACCGGTTTGCCGGGAGCGGGCTTTATCAACGCGGTAAAAGCGCTCTGTCAGGCGAGGAATATGTTCAGGCCCAATCCCCGGCCCATTATCTTCAACGATAAACTGCGCGCCAGAGATCGCACGCTGCCAGCGCACGGTAATGTGTGTTCCCGCTGGCGTATGGTTCACGGCGTTATAAACCAGATTGGAAATCGCGCTGCGTAGCTGATCCTCATTCCCCAGCACTTTCAGGTCGTTGTCGACCACGAATTCAAGCTCATGCTTCTTTTGGCTTAACGTCTGCGCCTCGCGCTCCACAACACGCAGCATCATCGGCACATCAATAGTTTCATTCGGCGGTAACGTCGGCGCCGCTTCTATTTTGGATAATGTCAGTAACTGTTTGACCAGACCTTCCATTCGCGATGTCTGCTCACGCATGGTGTGCAGCGCCTTGTCACGCGGCGGCCCTTCCAGCGTCTGCTCCTGCATCATTTCCAGATAGCCCTGCAATACCGTCAGCGGTGTGCGTAGCTCATGGCTGACGTTGGCAAAAAAGTTACGCCGGGCCCCTTCAAGCTGATGCATTTGCGTGACGTCACGCGCCACCATCAATAACTGCTGCTCACTGTAGGGCATCACGCGGATCTCCAGATGGCGACCATTGTTAAGCACCAGATTAAGCGGGCGGGTGAAATCTTTCGTTTTAAGATAGCGGGTAAATTCCGGATAACGCAGCAGGTTGAGAATGTTTTGTCCGTTATCGTCCGGCCAGCGTAGATTCAGCAATTGCTGTGCCAGGCCATTACACCAAAACATCGTCCCCTCTTCGGTGATCATCACTAACGCATCAGGTAGCGACTCCGCGCCACTACGAAAACGTTTGATCAGATTACCCAGCTCACGACGGCGTTTTTTATTACGCATCTGCATCTGGTGCAGACCATAAAGCAGGGGTTCCCAGCTTCCCGTGCCCGGCGGCGGCGTCATACTTTTATCGACCCACAACCACCAGGAAAGACGCATTAAATTCCAGAAATGCCAGGCCAGTAACCCGGTGACTGCCACCAGTAAAAACCAGGGCAGATAACCAAAGAAAGCGCCGAGCAGTGCAGCGGGTAGACAACAAAGGATGAGTTCGAGTACCAGCCTTTTCCATGACAGCCGTTCCAGCACGCGTCACACTCCTTTCAGATTTTAGAAACGGGTCGAGAAACGATAACCCGTGCCGCGAACGGTTTGAACCATACGATCGTGGCCGCTGTGTTCCAGCGCTTTACGCAACCGGCGAATATGAACATCCACCGTGCGGTCTTCAACATACACATTCGTTCCCCAGACATGGTTCAGCAGTTGTTCGCGGCTATACACACGCTCAGGATGCGTCATAAAGAAATGCAGTAGCTTAAACTCCGTCGGCCCCATGTCCAGAGGATTTTCACCGGTCATTACACGGTGAGAGCTCGGATCAAGGCTCAGGCCCTGCATTTCAATGACTTCTTCTACCGCCATCGGCGAGATACGACGCATGACAGCCTTAATACGTGCCACCAGTTCCTTGGGCGAAAACGGCTTAGTAATGTAATCGTCCGCGCCCGTCTCAAGTCCGCGCACGCGGTCTTCTTCTTCACCACGGGCGGTCAACATCATCACCGGGATATCACGGGTCATCGCTTCACGCTTGAGATGTTTAATGAACTGAATACCTGAGCCACCTGGCAGCATCCAGTCGAGCAAAATCAGATCGGGCCAGGGTTCATTAAGTTGGTTCACCGCGCTGTCATAGTCTTCCGCTTCGACAGGTTGAAAGCCGTTTTGTTCGAGCACGAAACACACCATCTCACGGATTGGCGCTTCGTCTTCTACGACCAGAATGCGTCTTGCCATAATTTGCCCTGTTTAAATTAAGTCATCAGCTAAGTGCGGCGCCATTATGCGTCACTTTTGTGACAGATTTATGAAACAAATGACCAACAGGTGACCCAAGCCTTTGTTTTATGACAGTGGGAAATTCTTTCACTGGCGGCTCGTGTGCCCGTGAATGTTATAATCGCGTTTACGCTTTTTTGCCACGGAACCGCTATGCGCATCCTTCATACTTCGGACTGGCACCTGGGTCAGAACTTCTACAGTAAAAGCCGCGCCGCCGAACACGACGCTTTCCTCACCTGGCTGCTGGCCACCGCTGAAGAGCACCTGGTCGACGCCATTATTGTCGCGGGCGACATCTTTGATACCGGCTCCCCGCCCAGCTATGCGCGCGAGCTGTACAACCGTTTTGTGGTGAAATTACAGCAGACGGGTTGTCATCTGGTTGTGCTGGCAGGTAATCATGATTCAGTAGCCACCCTTAATGAATCGAAAGATATTCTTGCGTGGCTGAAGACAACCGTTGTTGCCAGCGCAGGCAGCGCGCCTTTTTATTTACCGTTGCGTGACGGCTCGCCCGGCGCGGTTTTCTGCCCGGTGCCTTTTTTGCGTCCACGCGACATCATGACCAGCCAGGCGGGACTCTCCGGGCAAGAAAAACAGCTACATTTGCTGCAAGCCATCACCGATTACTACCAGCAACAGTATCAGGCCGCCTGCGAATTACGCGGCGACAGCGTGCTGCCGATAATCGCCAGCGGGCATCTGACCACCGTCGGTGCCAGTAAGAGTGACGCCGTACGTGATATCTATATCGGTACGCTGGATGCCTTCCCCGCGCAAAACTTTCCGCCTGCGGATTACATCGCGCTTGGGCATATTCACCGCCCGCAAAAGCCAGGTGGGCAAGAGCATATCCGCTACTGCGGCTCGCCTATCGCTTTGAGCTTTGACGAAACCGGTAACAGCAAATATGTCAATCTGGTGACATTTTCAGCAGGAAAACTGGCGGATGTGACAGCGCTGGAAGTCCCTGTTACACAGCAACTGGCGGTCATCAAGGGTGATCTTGAGTCGATTCGTCAGCAACTTGAGCAGTGGCGTGGCAGCCCAACCGACGCTCCCGTGTGGCTGGATATCGAGATCGCGACCGAGGATTATCTGAGCAACATGCAGCGAAAAATTCAGGCACTCACCGCCGATCTGCCGGTCGAGGTGTTATTGGTTCGCCGCAGCCGCGAACAGCGGGAGCGCATCCTCGCAGGTGAGCGCCGCGAAACCTTAAGCGAGTTAAAAGTGGAAGAGGTTTTCGCGCGTCGCCTGGCGCAGGAGGAGCTCGATGACATTCAGATTGCCCGCCTGCAGTCGCTCTTTTCCGAAACGCTCCACTCGCTCAATCAGGAGCATGACGCATGAAAATCCTCAGCCTACGCCTGAAAAACCTTAACTCATTAAAAGGCGAATGGAAGATTGATTTCACCGCCGAGCCGTTTGCCAGTAACGGCCTGTTTGCCATCACCGGGCCAACCGGCGCCGGGAAAACGACCCTGCTGGATGCCATCTGCCTGGCGCTCTATCACGAGACACCGCGTCTGAATACCGTTTCACAGTCGCAGAATGATCTGATGACCCGTGACACCGCCGACTGCCTGGCAGAGGTCGAATTTGAAGTTAAAGAGGTCGCTTATCGCGCATTCTGGAGCCAGAGCCGTGCGCGTAATCAGCCGGACGGTAATTTACAGGTTCCGCGTGTAGAGCTGGCCCGCTGTGCAGACGGCAAGATCCTCGCCGACAAAGTAAAAGACAAACTGGAGCTAACCGCCGCCTTAACCGGGCTCGATTATGGCCGTTTCACCCGCTCCATGTTGCTCTCCCAGGGGCAATTCGCCGCGTTTCTCAACGCCAAACCGAAAGAGCGCGCAGAACTGCTCGAAGAACTGACCGGCACCGAAATCTACGGGCAGATTTCTGCCGACGTGTTTGAAAAACATAAAGTCGCCAAAATCGAGCTGGAGAAACTGCAGGCGCAGGCCGAAGGCGTGGTTCTGCTTACCGATGAGCAGCGGGAATCCCTGAATGCAAGTGTGCAGGCACTCACTGACGAAGAACAGCGTCTGTTAGACGGGCAGCGGAGTGTGCAGGCACAACTGAACTGGCTTATTCGCAGCGGTGAATTGCAAGCCGCCTGCGACCAGGCACACAAAACCCGGCAGCAGGCACAACAGGCACGCACTGCCGCCGAGCCTCAGTTGGCGCGGCTTGCGCGGGTTCAACCGGCCCTGTTGCTGCGCCCCATCTGGGAGCGGTTACTGGAGCAGCGAAAAGCACAGGACAGCAGTCGTCGCCAGAATGAAGAAGTAAATACTCGCTTACAGGCGAGCCTCGCGCTGCGGGCCCAGATCCGCGCCTGCGCCGCACGCCAGCATCAGGAATTGATGGCGTCGCAAAAAACGCTGTCGCTCTGGCTTGAAGACAACAAACGCTTCCAGCGCTGGCAGACCGAGTTAACCGGCTGGCGGGCGATGCTAAGCCAGCAGGAAGATGACAAAAAGCCGTGGCATGCCCTGCAGGAACGCATTCAGCAAAACGAGTACAAATTACGTAATCTGATGACCGTCTCGCTGGAGATGACCACCGATGAGGTTAACGCAGCGATGACGCTCTGTGCGCAGAACCGCCCGCTGCGTCAACGCCTGACCGCCCTGCATGCACGTTTTGCCCCGTTACAAAAACATCTCGTCCAGCGGCAGCAAAGCCTGACCGAATTGAAAGCTGAGCAGGAAAAACTGACGGCCGAGCTGGCGCGTAAGCGTGAGCTTTATAAAGAAAAAAACCAGTTGCTGACGGATGTTCGCACCCTTTGCGAGCTGGAAGACCGCATCCACAGCCTGGAAAGCGAACGCGCCCGTCTGCAACCGGGTCATCCCTGCCCGCTTTGTGGTTCGACATCGCACCCTGCGATTGCTGAATATCAGGCCATCGTCCCCGGCGTGAATCATGCCCGCCGCGATGCGCTGGATCTCGAAGTCCGTCAGGTAAAAGAGGATGGCGTGGCACTCAGCGAGCGTCTGAAGGGGATAAGTGAGCGCATTGAAAAAGACGACCGCGAAGCGAAATCACTTCGCGAGCAGGAGCAAACGCTTACCAACGAGTGGCAGGAATTGTGCCTGATGTTGAATGTCACCCTGCGGCCGCAGCAAGACATCTCCAGTTGGCTGAGCGCGCAGGATGCCTACGAACATCAACTCTATCAGTTGAGCCAGCGTTTGACATTACAAAGCCAGATCAACGAGTTGCGCCTGCAGGTTCAGCAATACCAGCAGGCGGCAGAGGCGCGCCGGGCCAGTCTGGCCGCGATGCTGGAGCCACTGGGGCTGACACTGCCGCCAGAAGGTGAAGAGGCACAATGGCTGGCAGCACGTACCTCGGAAGCGGAACTCTGGCAGGAAAAACAGAGCGCATTTAGCGCATTGCACGAGCAGATTGCACAACTAACACCGCTTCTCGACACGCTGCCGGAAGAGGCAGTACCGGACGCGATAAAAACCGTTGCCCTGGACAACTGGCGGCAGGTACATAACGATTGCGTGTCGCTGCACAGTCAGTGGCAAACGCTGCAACAGCAACTGCGACATGAGACGGAGCGCCTGGCTGAACTGGAGAAACAGTTTGCCGATGCGCTGGCAAGCAGTGAGTTTGCCGATCGGGAAGACTTTCTTGCTGCGCTGTTGAGCGATGACGAGCGCGCGCGCCTGGAGCAGCTTCGTCAGCGTCTCGACCGTGACGAACAACAGGCACAGGTACTGGTCGCCAACGCAGAACAGGCTCTCGCGGCGCATAGCGCGCAGCCTCTTGCCGCCCTGACTGACGATACGGACGCCGAAAAATCCCGTGAAGCGCTGGAGTTGCTGGCCCGCCAGTTGCGTGAAAACACTACCCGCCAGGGGGAGTGCCGACAGCAACTTAAACAGGATGCAGACAATCGCCAGCGCCAGCAGGCGCTGATGCTGGATATTGAACGCGCGGCGCTGCGCTGTGACGACTGGGGGCATCTCAACGCGCTGATTGGCTCAAAAGAAGGGGATAAATTCCGTAAATTCGCCCAGGGGTTAACTCTTGATAACCTGGTGTGGCTGGCCAACAATCAGTTGAACCGCCTGCACGGGCGCTATCTGCTTAAACGCAAGGTCAGCGAAGCGCTGGAGCTGGAGGTCGTCGATACCTGGCAGGCAGATGCGGTACGCGATACCCGTACCCTTTCCGGCGGCGAAAGTTTTCTTGTGAGCCTGGCGCTGGCGCTGGCGCTGTCGGACCTGGTGAGCCATAAAACCCGCATCGACTCACTCTTCCTCGATGAAGGTTTCGGTACGCTCGACAGCGAAACACTGGATACTGCCCTGGATGCGCTAGACGCACTGAATGCCAGTGGAAAAACCATAGGCGTTATCAGTCACGTTGAGGCGATGAAGGAGCGTATTCCGGTGCAGATTAAAGTCAGGAAAATTAACGGGCTGGGTTACAGCAAGCTGGATAGCGCATTTTCGGTGCCACACACGTAACCAGTGAATACCCGGATGCGGCGCAAGCGCCTTATCCGGGCTAGCGAACGTTTCGTTTTTGAGAGTAACCAGACCACAATTTAGTCGCCCCGGCTGGCACAGCGCCGCCGGGAGTCGTTAATTTACGCCTGTGGCCACAGCCATGCCGCACCACGCACACCACTGGAATCACCGTGCAGCGCTTTACGGATCGGGGTTTCACACTCACCGCCGAAAACCCAGTTTTTCACCAGATTTGGTACGGTTTTATACAACCGTTCGACATTGCTCATCCCGCCGCCAAGCACAATGACATCCGGATCGAGAATATTCACCACGTGGGCCAGCGACTTCGCCAGACGCAGCTCATAACGGCTTAACGCCAGCTCGGCAAGCGGATCCTGCGCGTCCACCAGGCGGATGATTTCATTGCCTTTAAGCGTGTGTCCGCTTAAGCGCTGATAATCGGTGCCAAAGCCCGTACCGGAGATAAAGGTTTCGATGCACCCTTGCTTGCCGCAATAGCACGGCACCTCTTCCCGATAACGCAATTCATCTGCATCCATCCACGGCAGCGGATTATGCCCCCACTCGCCCGCCGTCCCGTTGCCACCGATATGCGAGCGACCATTAAACGCCAGACCCGCTCCGCAGCCTGTACCGATAATCACCGCAAACACGGTCTGCGCACCGGCCGCTGCGCCATCCACCGCCTCAGAAACGGCCAGGCAGTTAGCGTCATTCGCCAGACGAACTTCCCGGTTTAAACGTTGGCTTAAATCTTTATCGAACGGCTTACCGTTGAGCCAGGTTGAGTTGGCATTTTTTACCACGCCCGTATAGGGAGAAATAGAGCCGGGGATCCCCATACCGACGGTGCCCGTTTGCCCGGTTTCTTTCTCAGTCAACGCCACCAGAGAGACCAGCAGATCAAGGGTTTGATGGTAATCACGCGGTGTCGGCTGACGATGGCGAAACAGCTCGTCGCCGCTATCGCTGAGCGCAATGATTTCCGTCTTTGTGCCGCCTAAATCGATACCAATACGCACATAATGCTCCTCATAGTTGGACAACGCATTCACATGCAAGCGCGGCGACAATTGGTTATCATGCCCGCTGCAATTAACGACTAGACCGTGGAAAATATCATGCTGTGGTTCAAAAATTTAATGGTATACCGTCTCAGCCGCGATGTAGCGCTGCGGGCGGAAGAGATGGAAAAACAGCTTGCCCCACTATCGTTTACCCCGTGCGGTAGTCAGGATATGGCGAAAACCGGCTGGGTTCCACCGATGGGTTCACACAGTGATGCGCTGACCCACACTGCGAACGGTCAGATTATTATCTGCGCGCGCAAAGAAGAGAAAATCCTGCCTGCGCCAGTGATCAAACAGGCGCTGGAAGCCAAAATTTCCCGTCTTGAGGCCGACCAGGGCCGCAAGCTGAAAAAAACCGAAAAAGATTCTCTGAAAGACGAAGTGCTGCACTCATTGCTGCCGCGCGCCTTCAGTCGTTTTAGCCAGACCATGATGTGGATTGATACCGTTAATGGTCTCATTATGGTGGACTGCGCCAGCGCGAAAAAAGCGGAAGACACCCTGGCGCTGCTGCGTAAAAGCCTGGGTTCTCTACCGGTTGTCCCGCTGACGCTGGAAACCCCTATTGAACTGACGCTGACGGAATGGGTACGTTCCGGTACGGTGGCACAAGGCTTCCAGCTTCTCGACGAGGCCGAACTGAAAGCTATTCTGGAAGATGGCGGCGTGATTCGCTGTAAAAAACAGGAACTGGTCAGCGATGAGATCGCCGTGCATATCGAAGCGGGTAAAGTGGTAACCAAACTGGCGCTCGACTGGCAGCAACGCGTTCAGTTTGTGGTGTGTGATGATGGCTCGATTAAACGCCTGAAATTTGGTGACGAGCTACGCGATCAGAACGAGGATATCGACCGCGATGATGTCGCCCAGCGCTTTGATGCCGATTTTATTCTGATGACCGGTGAACTGGCGACGCTGATCCACAGCCTGGTAGAAGGGCTCGGCGGCGAAGCTCAGCGCTAAGACAAAAAATCAGACGCTAAAAAGCAGAACGCCCGGTTAAGCCGGGCGTTTTTTTACAGATAACGGCAGAGGTAAGAGGTCGGCTCGGCTACCTGCAGATGAAATTCACTTTGGCCGGCAACATTGAACACTTCACCCGCAGAGTAAGTCTTCCACTCGGTTTCACCAGGCAGCAGAACATGAAGCGCACCGCTAATGACCGTCATCTCTTCCGGCTGCGCGGTACCAAAGGTGTACTCACCTTCCACCATCACGCCCACACTGGCGCGGCCAGTACTGCTGCTGGTAAAACCAATGGATTTCACTTTACCGGAAAAGTATTCGTTACTTTGAAGCATGAACTGGCCCTTATAAAGAAAATGTCTGGAAAAACACTATAGAGGCCAGACTTCGCTTCTGTCACGCGAAATTGCAGGGTGATACGGCTTATACCAGCAGTTCCGAGGCGAGCCGCGCCACCAGAACATTAGAAAGTAATACTGGCACATCCAATGATTTTTGAAGTAAATCTCTGTGCCATTGATGAAAACCGAGGCAATCAAGCATTAATACGTCCGCACCCTGCTCAATAAGCTCTTTTCCCGCCGAAACCAGTTGATACTCAGTCGCCTCGTACGGGTGTGCCAGCGTGTAAAATGGCGTCTTTTCCAGCACGCTCCATTTTCGCTGCTGCGGTTCCATCAGTTCAGGAATCGGCACAATCACCCCTACCTGATGACCATCAACAATCGAGGCAACAAGGGGCGGAATAATACGCTGTGGTTCGATCAAAATGGCATTACGCGCATTCAGCCCACGGATATCTGCCGTACTCATCAGCAAAATAACGTCGTAGCCCTGGTTGTCCATCACTTCGATAACGCTTTGCAGATCACGCTCCACTTTCTCTCGCGAGACCATCGCAATACTGCCATCGCACAGGCGCGTAGGCAGCGGCGTTTCGCCCGGATCAACTTTGTAATCTGTCAGGACGTCCTGGGGATCCATTTTACCCAGCAGGCTGAAATGGGTTATCTGCTGTTCAGAAATATGCTCGGTCAGCAACGGTAATATCGTTTGAACAGGCACCACCCCCACGGTGAGGATCGCCATCGTTGAACTCATCTTGTTCATCCACCTTGCAACACTGCTTTTTCGTTAATGCTTTGACGCAGCCTAAATGCACAGGCAACTTCCAGGTTCTTAAAGATTCCCAAATACGCCAGTAATGTCTGATTATTGACGGTCCTCATCCATCTTGCCAGAGTGAAAAATGTGATGAGGCCCCGCTTATTTCATGTTTCAGAACTTTTTCAAGGCAATCAGTTTTTATCTGGATCCTCATACCGCTTTTTAGCATCCAGGGCTTCTTGCTCAGTGGGGTGCTCACTGATTAAAGAGTCAGGTTTAGGATGGTCGGCACGTAATTCGTACCAGGTGACGGTCTGCCCGGCTGTGCCTTTTTCGACAGCAACAACACGGGCTTCACGAGGATAAGGTGGTTTACCAGGCATGACGTTACCTCAGTTACGGGGTCAGGCCTTAAGTATAGACAATCGTTTCGCTAGCTGGCGCGCGCCAGACGCAGAGCAGTCTGAATTTCAGCGATCACCAAATCAAGATCTTGCGCGGCATTCACAACATGATGTGCAGCTTCGCGGTAGAGGGCATCACGGACCGCAAGAATTTCGCCCACCTCTTCGCGAACAGGCTTACCGGTCAGGGTCGGACGCTGGCTCTCTTTCGGGTACGCCTCCAGACGATCAACCAGTACCGGGACAGGCGCAGAGAGATAAATCACCACGCCCTGCTCGCGCATAAATTTGCGATTGTACTCGCTCAGAATGATACCGCCGCCAGTGGCAACAACACGCGCAGGCGCGGTAACAGCTTCCAGAGCTTCGGTTTCACGCGCACGAAAACCATGCCAGCCTTCTTTGCTTACGAGCTGGGCAACGGTCATCTGCGCCTGCTCCTGCAACCAGTGGTCTGTATCGACAAACTGACAAAGGTGTAACTGTGATAACGCATGACCAACGGTAGTCTTACCGCAACCACGTGCGCCAACTAAAAAAATGGGTAACGTCATGAACGGGTGTTCCCTCTGATATCGCAAGGTGAAAAAAAGAAAATAAGATAATGGTAAATCACCCTGCCGGGCGTTGAGTGATCGTAAACAAATCGTTACACTTCAAAAACAACTTGCATCCTTCCTCATTAGAACCCAGAGACGACGCCACATTTGAGTGTAAAGATTTTAATGCAACCTATGTAGCGATAACCTTACTTTAAAAGATTGTCTGTTGACAAGCCCACAGGCTCGTTTAGCGTAACATATTCACATAACCGTTGATGATACTACTCGTCAGCCTTGCGGCGCTGGCGCTCGAGCAGCCATTTATCCAGTTGGGCGGCAAATTGCTGGCGGTCACGCTGGGACAGGCTATCCGGACCACCGGTCTGAATCCCGCTGGCGCGCAGCGTATCCATAAAATCTCGCATCGTCAGACGTTCGCGAATCGTCGCTTCGGTGTAGCGCTCACCGCGCGGGTTAACGGCTGCCGCGCCTTTCGCTAAAACTTCCGCCGCCAATGGGATGTCTGCCGTGATCACCAGGTCGCCCGCCTCACACAGACGCACAATTTCGTTATCGGCGACATCAAACCCCGCGGCAACGCGCACGGAACGGATAAAGCGCGAGGGGGGCACACGGATATTTTGGTTCGCCACCAGCGTCACTGGCGTTTGTGTGCGCTCGGCTGCACGAAACAGAATCTCTTTAATCACATTCGGACAGGCGTCCGCATCAACCCAAATCGCCATCATCGCTCCTCACTCTCATTTCGGGCATTGTCGCGTTAAATGCCCCGCTTCGCAAAGCATGACGTTAAGCTTTCGCCCTGTAAGCCTTTCCACGTTAAGCTATACCTCACAACACGTAACAGCAGAGAGACAGACGTAATGGAGAAAAAAATCGGTTTTATCGGCTGCGGCAACATGGGCAAAGCCATTCTCGGCGGTCTGATCGCCAGCGGCCAGGTACAACCTGGACAGGTCTGGGTCTATACCCCATCGCCAGAAAAAGTCGCCGCACTGCATGACCAGTACGGCATTAACGCCGCGCAGAGCGCGCAAGAAGTCGCCCAGATAGCCGACATTGTCTTTGGCGCCGTAAAACCGAATATTATGGTCAAGGTTCTTAGCGACGTCGCATCCAGCCTGAACAAAGAGTCTCTGGTCGTGTCGATTGCCGCAGGCGTCACCCTCGATCAACTGGCGCGGGCGTTGGGTCACGATCGGAAAATCGTCCGCACCATGCCTAACACACCGTCGCTGGTAAATGCCGGTATGACCTCCATCACGCCGAACGCCCTGGTGACGCCGGAAGATATCGCCGACGTACTTAACATCTTCCGCTGCTTTGGTGCTGCTGAGGTTATTGCCGAACCGATGATTCACCCGGTGGTGGGCGTCAGTGGTTCCGCCCCGGCGTATGTGTTTATGTTTATCGAAGCCATGGCCGATGCCGCCGTGCTGGGCGGAATGCCACGCGCGCAGGCTTACAAGTTTGCCGCGCAGGCGGTGATGGGATCGGCGAAAATGGTGCTGGAAACCGGCAAACATCCGGGCGAGCTGAAAGACATGGTCTGCTCCCCTGGCGGTACGACCATCGAAGCGGTCAAGGTACTGGAAGAGAAAGGCTTCCGCGCGGCCGTTATCGACGCCATTCAGGCCTGTATGGCGAAATCCGAACAGATGAGTAAATAAGACCGTGACTGCGCCGCCGGGCCACCTGCGGCGCAGTCATGTGCTACGCCAGCATCTCACTGGCCTGACGCAGAGGCATCGGCTGCTGCATTTTCACCAACAGTTCTGCCGTTGCGGTATTTTCACCGCAGCTTAGCACCGCTTTCAGCATCCCCTCTTCGCCATAAAGCACCGCAAAACGCTTATCCTCAAACGAACCAAGCATTTTCACACTGTCCCATTCCCGCGCATAACCCAGATATTCGAAGCGTGTACCGAAATGGGTGGTCCAGAAAAACGGTACCCGATCAAACGCATGGTGCTCACCCAGCATATTTTTAGCCGCCAGTCGCCCCTGCTGCTGCGCCACGCGCCAGTGTTCAATTCGCCGTCTGCCTTCCGGCGCCGGATAACTGGCGATATCGCCCACCGCCCACACTCCCGGCGCGGCGCATAAGGTTTCATCCACCGTCAGGCTACCGTCTTCTTCATGATGAAGATCATGGGCCAGATCGGTAAACGGACGAACCCCGGTGGCAAACACCACCACATGTGCAGGCAGCGTCAGGCCATTTTTCAGGCGTACCCCCTGCACATGCCCGTTGCCCTCCAGTGCCGCCGGTTCACCGGTCACAAATTTCACGCCATTCTGCTTATGCATATTGAGAAAGTGTTGGCCCATCTCTTCACCAAACTGCGGAACAAAAGGCAATTCGTGGCGCGACACCACCGTCACGTCAATATCCTGGTTGCGTAAGGCTGCCGCCAGCTCCATGGCAATAAAGCTGTTGCCGATGATCACTAATTGATGTTCCTGCTCCACATCGTTGAGCAACTGTTGTGCCTGATGGAGTTCCCGCAGGACATGAACGCCTTGCAGGTGGTTACCTTCAATATCAGGACACAGCGGCTGCCCACCGGTCGCCAACAACAGTTTGTCAAAATGGAGCCTTTGCCCGCTGGCCAGGGTAAGAAAGCGCTCGCGGCTGTTGAGGTCGGTCACCACTTCTCGCAGGCTTTCAACACCCGGCTGCTGGTAAAACGCATCATCAAGCACATGCGGCACTTCACTGATTTTCATTTTGCCTGCGGGGACAAATTTGCTCAGTGCCGTACGGTCATAGGGGCATCGTTCTCTTTATCGATAAGCACTAAACGCCCGGAGTAACCCGAGTCGCGCAGCGTTATAGCGGCGGAACTCCCGGCGGCCCCGGTACCCAAAATAACCGTGGTCTGTTCCTGTTCACCGCGGATCAGCGGCCTGCTGGCAGGGGACATCGGACGTGGATTAACCAGAACGCGGTTTTGTTCCAGCAGTACCGGATATTGTTTAAGGCTGGTCAGCGCTAGCGGCTCAAGCCACTGTCCATTCTTAATGTCGAATTCAGCTTTGTGCCACGGACAAACCAGGCGCCCTTCGCAGACAGCCCCTTTCTCAAGGGGAGCTCCCGCATGGGGGCATTTGCTCTGGAATGCGCGCACCTGCGTTAAGGTGCGAATGAGGATCATGGCGGTACCCGCCACTTCGACTTTTACCGGCTTGTTTTCCGGTAGTGAATTGATATCTAAGACGTATTGGTAGCTCATAACATTGCTCTCGTGTCAGTGTTGGAGATACGGACGTAACGCCAGACAGCGCACACCACGAGGAAATAAAAAGCACTCAATCTGTAATGATGACCTGTTAAGCCTGGCAGAGAATAGGCCTATAGCAACCAGGCGAGGAGTCAGGCAGCCACTTCGGTGCGATTGCGCCCGGCTTTTTTCGCTTTGTATAACGCCAGGTCGGCAGATTTTAGCCACTCCCGGTAGTGGGTCATTTCATCGGTCAGAGGGGCAACACCGACGCTGATTTGCAGCGCCAGTTGCGGAGCAGAAGGCAGGCGGAAGGCGGTAAGGCGGTCATGAACACGCTCCATGGCTGCAATCGCGTTTTCAGGCGGCGTGCCGCACATGATGACGGCGAATTCATCACCACCGAAACGCCCAATCAGATCGCTACCGCGCAAAGTGAGTTGCAGGTGACGGGTGATGGCAATGATCGCCTCATCCCCCACGTCATGTCCCCAGGTATCGTTAATGGTTTTGAAATGATCGACATCGATCAGCAACAGCGTCGCGATCCGTTGATGACGGCGACAATCGTCAAATTCATCACGCAACAGACTCTCCCAATGGCGACGATTGTAAACGCCAGTCATACCGTCACGGATACTCATCACCTGCAGGCGGCGTTTATGCTCCTCAAGCCTCGCGGCGTTACGGAAAGTCATCCAGGAAAAGAGGAGTGGATACAGCAGAAGTACCGGCACCGTCAGGCAGATAATCAGTGACGGGCTGTCGGGGGTAATGGCAATCCCCGTAAGCTGGAGGGTAACCAGGCAGGCAACCACCATCAAAATAACCCCGGCAAGGCACAGTCGCGGCCCGCCTGCCCCCATCGTGGTGATAAAAACCACCATTGCCATGGCGATAGAGGGGAGCAGGTTCACACCGATGAGCCCCATCCACATTCCGGCCAGCAGGGCATCTGCCTTCAAATTATGGGTTTCACTGGCGTAGGGATCGCTTGAGCGGGCCGCCAGTTGCCAGGCGAGATGCGGCCAGACGAAAGTCCATAAAACCAATAAAATCCACCAGCCTCCCGCAACCGGCTGTAATACCAGTACCCCAGCGAGCGGCATAAACAGGCAGGCCAGCCCTACCGCCCGTGGCAGCCGTTCCCGCTGCGCGAACTGGAGCCCCATTGAATGGGGATCGTCATCGTGCAGAGCGCTACGTCTCTCCTTGCCACTCTCTGTTGTATAAAAGTTATTATCATTCATCATTATTGGGAACATTCTGAAACATTTTCCCAAATTATAGAGAGGGGTCATGCGGGGAAAGTATGAAATTTCGGGTGAGTCGCGTGGCGAGCTCACCCGTTTGGATTAGCCTGTTTTTTTCAGGCAAGCGCTCATAAATTTGCTGCGATCTTCGCCTTTAAGCGACTGCTGCGTCGCCTGTGCGTTGCATTCGCGCATTTTTTGCTGTTGGGGACTCAGACTTTTTTGTCCGGGCTCGGTTTTGGTGTTTTTCAGGCAATTGCTCATATACCGCTTGCGGGCATCACCGGAAAGGGTCTGCGCCGTAGCCTGCTGATTGCAGAGGGTCATACGTTGTTGTTGAGGGGTAAGAGTCTTCTCAGCGGCACTCAGTGCAGTAACAAACACCAGGCCGAACAGGAGCGTAACAAGTAATGTTATTTTCATAGCACCATCCTTCTGTAAGCCTTGCCCCTTAAGGATGGTCTGTCATGGAGAAAAAACCACCCGGCAGGAGAGATTTCCCACCGGGCAGCAACTTATTTCAGCCCAAGCGCGTTTTTCATGGTGAAGAACAGGTCGGTCTGATCGGTCAGGCCCACAACGTTAGCCGCATGTGGACCATAGGCTGCCAGACGAACCTGTGTACCGGTATGTTCCATCGACTCTTCCTCAGAGTTACCATAAGTTATCGCCATCACCGCACCGTCTTTGGTGTTCAGCAACTGGCTCAAGCCAGGCGCTTTGGTGTCAGGGGGGATAATCTGGCTGGCGTGAGCATGATCAGCGGTAACGATGACCAGCGTATTGCCATCTTTTTTGGCGAAGGCCAGCGCTTTTTGCACGGCTTCGTCGAGGTCGACAGTTTCACCAATCTGGCCGCACGGGTTGGCAGCATGATCTTGTTTATCGATCGATGCGCCTTCCACCTGCAGGAAGAAACCTTTCTCGTTTTTGCTCAGCAGGTCGATCGCTTTTTCGGTCATCTGCGCCAGCGTCGGTACGCTATCGGTACGTTTAGCATTTGGCGTACAGGTCACCGCAGGTTTATCGAGATTACCGTGCAATGTGGCTTTCGGGCCTTCCCAACGAACCGGCATGTTGCCATCGGAGAACAGCCCCAGTAGCGGTTTATCCTGATTCGCTTCGGTGATAGCCGCCAGCGTCGAGGCGTCCCCCACTAACTGGTAGCCACGCGCCTGTGCCTGCTCACGCAACGTTTTGCCTTTCCACTCACCGGCGGTTGCCGTTTCACTGAAGGTCTTCGCACCGCCGCCGAGGGTGACATCGGCACGCGCATTCAACAACTGCTCGGTGATGGAGCCTTTGCCGCCTTTTTCCAGCGCATTGCTGGCACATTTTTCACTGGTAACGCTCGGGCCGTAGCATTTACGCGACGTCACGTGGGAAACAAGCGCGGCAGGCGTAGCGTCCTGCAATTCAGCGGTAGAGACGTTACCGGTAGCAAGACCCGCGGCCTTTGCCATCTCCAGGATCGTCATATGATCTTTTTCGTGGATATCGACACCCAATGCGCCGTTATAAGTTTTCACGCCGGTAGACCATGCCGTGGCGGATGCCGCAGAGTCGGTCACGTAATCGGGTTTGCCCGTTTTCTTATCCAGCGCGTAATGCGTGTACTGACCCGTCAGTGGTAACGCATCGATACCTTTAAAATAACCGCCCGCCCCTTCGGCATAATTTCGCGCAGCGGTAATTTCTGAATCGCCCATGCCATCACCGATCAGCAGAATAATATTTTTAGCCGGTTTGTCATTGAGCGAGGAACGTATTGCGTCAGTTTGATCGGCAGTTAAACGGCGGGCGCCGCCTTGCGTCGTAATATCGCCCTGTGCGGCACGATTCTCAAGCACAGTGGTGGCGGAAGTGGTATCCGCATAAATAGCAGGGGTAAACAGCATAGGGAATAAGGCGACGAATAATGCGCTATGTTTCACTTTATTTTCTCCGTGTATAAATACTTAAAAAGAAATAAAACAGAGCGACTATAGGCACCGCGTATGACAGTGAGATGACAGCGTGACTTATCTCAAAGTCTCAGTTGCGCGGGTGCCTTAAAAGCTTTTTTATATACTGTTGCAGCAACTCCGTATCATGATCGGAAACGTCCGTTCCCGGATGAACATCATCCATCGCGCCTTCAATACTCTGGATAAGCGCCTGTTGCTCAGGCAGCGCCATCTGACGCAAAAGTGCAGTGACAACGATCTCCAGCGCTTCCACCTGCGCAACCAGTTCTTTGGATTCCTCTTCCTTTTCCGCGAGTTTTACCAACAGCTCTGCAATGAGATTTTTCATAGCGCTATTTCCTTATGTGATATTCGATGACGTTAGCACTCTGTTCTGTAGTTGCAAAGTGGATGCATCTATTATTTTTCGCTAAATTTGCGCTATGTAGAACCGTAAAACAGGAAAGCCAGTAACGAAACGTTTCTCTGACATAGAGGTAAATTTATTCGTGTGTCAAAGCGAGGCGGGAGATAAAAGAATATATTTTTTCTATAAAGAAAATTTATATCCAGAGCGGAGCCAGAAGCTTCCGATCTGGATATCCGTTCAACGTCGCGCTTTACGTAATGCGAGCGCCAGTTGCCAAATATTGCATAAAACCACCAGCGCCGTGGCGACAAATACCCAGCGGAATCCGGCCATCGCCGAGACAGACGCCCCCATCAGCGGCCCGACCACGTTACCCAGATACATAAACGACTGGTTATAACCAAAAATACGTCCGGTCACCTGGTCGCTGGAATATTTAAGCAGCAACGTTTGAACAGCAGGCAGCATCGCCCCATCGGCGAAGCCAAGCATAAAACGCAAAATGCCCAGTTGTAGCGGCGAGGTGACAAACGACATGGCGAAAAATAGCACCACGGCGCAGACTAACGTTGCCATCAGAATGCGCGCCGTACCAATTCGATCGCCCAGTTTTCCCAGACGCGGCGCCGAGATAAGCGCGGAAACACCCGGTACGGCGGCAATCATCCCGCTGAGGAAGGCGATATTGCTGCTGTCGGGCGTCATTGACTGGATAAACAGCGCCAGGATAGGCCCGATAGAGCCATTGCATAACTGGATAACCAGCGTCGTCAGAAAAAGACTGATCACCAGGCCCGGATAAGGTAGCGATGAAAAGACGGCCTTGCCGCTCAGCCGTTGCGCCTTGCTGACCTTTGGACGCGCCCCCTCTTTAATCAGAAACAGTGTGACCAGAAAACTGACGATCAGCAGCGTTGCGGTGATTAAGAAAACGGTTCGTAAACCAAAATGGTCCGCCAGAAAACCGCCCATTAACGGCCCGCCAATCACCCCACTGATTTGCGCCGTCGAGAGTGTGCTTAGCGCCCAACCGCTACGCTCACGGGGAGCCTGAGAGGCAACCAGCGCCATCGCATTGGGAATGTAACCAGACGTGAGCCCCATGACGCCGCGTAAGATGAGCAATTGCCAGACATTTGTCGCAAAGGCCTGCAGTAAAATGGCGATTGCCATCCCCAGAGAGGCGCGCAACAACATTAACTTGCGCCCTTTTCTGTCAGCAAGGCTGCCCCATAGCGGTGAAACTATCGCGGAAACCATAAACGTGACGCTAAAGGTCAACCCGGACCACATCGACAACGCTTCGTGAGAAGAGACCCCCAGTTGGGAGACATATAAGGGCAAGAACGGTAAGATTTGACTGATGGCAAGACCGGTGAAAAAACAGCCGAACCATACGGAAATAAGGTTAATTCTCCAGGATTCCATAAACAGCAATTATTATTCAGTTTTTGGCAAATTAGACACAGGTTAACAAGAACAGTAATAAGAATACGCACCAGAGGTGCGATTAGCTTTTATTTGGTGTTTTATCTTCTCTATTCTGCCACAGGCCACAGCCCTGAATATCAACCACACTTATCACGGTAGTTTATGCTTTAGCGGCATAGCCCAAATCCACGCATCCCAAGATGAAAATGGTTGGCGTGCGCCGCGTTGTACTCCGGCCCAAGGCCATTGCCATAATACCCACAACTCGCGCTTAACATCGCCTGTAGCCAGGGGCGCGTATCATCACGCGTCCAGCCTCGCAATACCGTTATCTGTTGACCGTTTGCCAGATGAAAACCGCTAATATCCAGCGCTTCAGCAGTGGCATGTTCGCTAAGACGGGCGTCGGGTCGATTATAGATATTACGGCAGGCGTAACTTCCCAGATGGTCGATGCGTATGAGCGGACTGCCCATAAATTGTTGCGTTAGCGGCCGGGCCTGTTGTTCAACAAAAAGCGCTGAACTGAGTGCCAGCGGGCAACTGGCAAGAAAACTGCTGCTAAGTTTGACCGGGCCAAAATCGCGCACCCGTACCACATTGTTCAGCGGACAGTCACCCTGGGTATCGGCGACAGATGTTGAGGAAATGAGTTGCTGCTGGTTTGCCTGTTGCAGCAACTCAACGCACTGCCCCGGATCGAGCCGGCGTAACTTAAACTGGGTAATGCGGCCTGGCGGATCATTAAGTTGTAATGGTGCGAAGGGGTTGTAGTAGGCAGGCAAATAGCGCCAACCCGCCGCCAGTCCGCCGAGCAAAATAAACAAACCGATGAAGCCTTTCCCTTTCACGCATCCCCTCCATTAATCACTGCAAAACAGTATGGCAGAAGTGATATGGTATGTGCTTTCTGATTCATGTGAGTGAAAGTTGAGATGGCAAAACTGCGGGTAGGGGTCGTGTTCGGTGGCAAGTCGGCTGAACATGAAGTGTCGCTGCAATCGGCAAAAAATATCGTCGATGCAATGGATAAATCGCGTTTCGATGTTGTATTGCTGGGGATCGATAAGCAGGGTCAGTGGCATATCAACGACGCGAATAATTATCTGCAAAATGCCAGCGATCCGGCGCGAATTGCACTTAATCCCTCTGAAAGCAGTGTTGCGCTGGTACCGGGACAGCCGTCACAGCAACTGATGAATGCCACGGATGCCAAACCCTTCCCACAAGTGGATGTGATTTTCCCGATTGTCCATGGTACGCAGGGTGAAGACGGTACGCTACAGGGCCTACTGCGCATGGCAAACCTGCCGTTTGTCGGCTCAGATGTGCTGGGCTCCGCCGCCTGTATGGACAAAGACGTGACCAAACGTCTGCTCCGTGATGCGGGTCTCGCTATTGCGCCGTTTGTCACCTTAACCCGCAGCAATCGCGATCGTATGACGTTCTCAGAGATACAGGCGAAACTTGGGCTGCCGCTGTTTGTAAAACCAGCCAACCAGGGCTCTTCCGTTGGCGTCAGTAAAGTCACCAACGAAGCGCAGTACCATGCCGCCGTCAGCCTGGCGTTCGAATTTGACCATAAAGTGGTGGTCGAAACCGGCATCACCGGTCGCGAGATCGAATGTGCGGTGCTGGGTAATGACGATCCGCAAGCCAGTACCTGTGGCGAAATTGTGCTTAACAGTGAGTTTTACGCTTACGATACCAAATACATTGACGATAACGGTGCGCAAGTGGTTGTACCGGCGGCGATCGCCCCCGAAGTGAATGATCATATTCGCGCCATCGCCGTACAGGCGTATCAGACTCTGGGCTGCGCGGGTATGGCACGCGTCGACGTATTCCTGACACCGGACAACAAAGTGATTATCAATGAGATCAATACACTGCCTGGTTTCACCAATATCAGCATGTACCCGAAACTGTGGCAGGCGAGCGGTCTCGGCTACACCGATTTGATCACGCGCCTGATTGAACTGGCTTTGGCGCGCCATCAGGCCGATAGCGCGCTGAAAAGTTCAATGAACGGTTAATTCTGCGTTTTTTCTTCCTCATTCGCCGCGTCTTCGTTTTCTTCGGGGCGGCGGCGAATGATAAACCCGGCAAGCCAGAAACTGATAACCCAGGTCACCAGCCCGACGGCATAGTTTTGCCAGCCTTTCGTTTCAAAACCCAGCAAACCCACAACGCCATTCAGAATAAAGATCAAACCAATCGCAAACGCATAGTAGTGCCAGTCACGGCGTATTTTTGAAGGCAGCTTCATGACAACTCCGGCAATAAAAACGCCATCCTCGCATATTTGTCATGGCACGTCTGTGGCGCATACGGAAATTCTGAAATGTTAATTTGATGGTCTAAATGTTACAGAAATGTGAGCGCGTACAAAATTTACACATCCGGAATCATTCCCGCTGCGAAATTATCACCATTCCGATGTTGACAATTTAATCGAACTGTCAAAATTACACCGATTCACTGGCAATGAGCCAACGTAATTAAACGTAGCGGAGGTCTATATGGCTGACTTTACCCTGTCGAAACCCTTTTCGGGTAAAAAAACTCGCGACGCCTCTACGCCCGGTAATATCGCTTATGCCGTGTTTGTGCTGCTCTGCTTCTGGGCGGGCGCGCAACTGCTGAACCTGTTGGTGCATGCGCCCGGGGTCTTTGAACATTTGATGCAAATGCAGGACACCAACCGACCACACGTCGAGATGGGGTTAGGTGTTGGCACCATTTTCGGTCTGGTGCCTTTCCTGATTGGCAGCGCATTTCTGGGCGTGGTTGCCCTGGTATTGCGCTGGCGACGCCATCATTAGTTTTTCATCATACATTGCGCCCGGCGGTCATCGACACGCTTAGCAAACCAGGCAGTTGTAAGGTTGCGTGTGATCTTCGGGCTTTCCAGTTGGATCCCTGGCAGCATTTCTCGCGGTAACGTCTTCCCGGTCTTCTGTTCTGCCAGACGATAAACGTTCTGGTATAACGCCGTTTTCTCTAAGGCAATACTGTCGCCGGTTTGTAACTGGCGGCGGATATCCCTGTCGCTCATTCCCAGTTTCGCCCCCAGTTTTCTGGCTGCCAGCTCCGTTGCACCTGCATCGTTGCTGCCGTACTGAATCAGATCGCCGTCCAGCGCCAGTTTAACGCCGGTCGCTTTGCTTAGTGCATTCTGGAATGCCGCGTTACGGCTGGCGTAATGTCCGGCATTAAAATCAGCAAAGCGATAAAGGGGTGCCGTGTAATTTGCCGGATAATTGAGCAGGTGGTATGTGCCAAACCACAGGCCACCGCGACGGGTAAAGACCTCTTGTCGCACCGTGCCTTCCATTTTCCACGGGTAGCCGTCGGTGTGCTTCTCAGCAAACGCAACGCTAATTTGCATAGGCCCGCCGGTATGCACCGGGTTATAAGAACCAAAAAGCGTCTGCCCCATCGGCACGACGCTGATAAAATCGTCGAAAATCTCGCTCAGTTGTTTTTCGGTGCGAACCTTGTCCAGACGCTCGCTATAGCTTTTGCCATTGGGCGATTCAATTTTCAGCGCGGTATGTACCAGGGCAAGTGGGATATGTAAACGTGCCGCACGGCGGTCAATCTCTTTCCAGGCGATTTTATTCAGCCCCGGCACCTGCGGATCGGCCTGATAGTTAGACTCCTGCTGCGCAACCGCCAGCACCGAACAGATATTTTCCAGCGTCGGAGCAATCGACTGGCTGCTAAAAGTGGTGGCAATATCTTGCGCCCACGCATCCCGGTCTTTCACACTCGCGGGCATTTTTTCTCTGACCACGCTCGCCACATCGCGGGGCTTCTCCGCTTCGGCCTCCTTCGTCTCTTCTGCGCTGGTTGTGTTTTTCGGTGTCGTACAACCGGCGAGAATCATTCCCGCCAGTAGTGTCATTGTGGTCGCGATAAGACGCGGCGCGCAAACAGGCATATCGTTCCTTGCTTAACTGAAAGTGTTGGTCATTTGCGATGCTGGCGGTGCATTCAACTCGCTTTCAAAGCTGCGCAAACGTTTATAGATGGACATCAGTTCCACCAGCGTGGTCCAGGAGGCTATCAGATACTGGAATGAACTGCGCACCTGTTCAAATACGTTTGTGATTTGGCGCATCAGACCAAAAGTAATCGCCCCGGCGGCGATGGTCGGGAAAAGGACAACCAGACCGAACACCACATCAACCTGCAGATACAAAATACGGGCGATGTTGAAATACATATAGTGGAAATAAAGACGGAAATAGTTACGGCGGACGGCAGAAAAAAGCTCTTTCACTGTATGAGGTTTCGCGCGGTTGACGTCATCTTCGCCATACACCAGTTCTTTACGATATGCGGCTTCTACGCGCTGATTTTTGAACTCCAGCCCCGGCAGTTTAATCCCGACAAACGCTAGTAAAAAGGTGCCGGAGAGCGCCCAGGCGATGGACGCAATCACCAGACCATACGGCAGATGCCCCACCAGCGGCAACTCCTGTACGTGTGGCGACAGTGCCACCAGAACCGGTAAAAAAGCAATTAACGTCATGACCGCATTGATAAAGCTAACACCCATGTCTTCAAGCGTAGAAGCAAAACGCATGGTGTCTTCCTGAACACGCTGCGCCGCCCCTTCGATATGGCGCAACTGGTCCCAGTGCTCCATATAAAATTCGTTCATTGCCGTGCGCCAGCGAAAGACATAGTGGCTCACGAAGAAGTTGTTCAGCACCGCAACGGTGACCGCAATCAGGGCGATCCACAAAAAGACACCGATTTCGCTATAAAGCTGACCAATACTGACTTTATTCGGCGCACTCAGCGCTTTTTGAATAAGATCGTAAAATGGCGCATACCACGCGTTAATCGCGACGTTGATTTCCACCAGAAACCAGGTCACGAAAATGATTAAGGCCGTTCCCAGGATTGACCAGCGCTGCCAGCGATGCGGTGCGTAGAAAAACCAGAATAGCGCAAAGAGGCCAACGCATAATGCGTAGTAGGCATAAAACAGCAGGAAGTTCAGGGACCAGAAGCGCGCCGCGCTGATGGGAACATCCTCAGAAGCGCCAACCAGCCGCATTATCCAGACCTGCCCACCGGCCTGCCAGAAAACGACTGCGATCAGTGCCCAAATAAAGGCCGAGAGAAAGAACAGCTTCGGCTTTGGGAAAAAAGACTTAAACATAATACTCTCCTGCTCACTTCTTATTTTTGTGCATTACTCATACGGCGCACAACACACCTCCGCCACAGGAGCTTCCTGCGGTGGGGGAGCGTTGTGCGAACTGTAGAATCAGACCTGAGCGTAACGCCTTAGTTCGTTTGCCACTCGTGAAGAATTGTTTCGACGGGTTTCACAAAAACGGGGTTATCCGGCACCGTAAGTGTGCGCCAGACTTCATTATAATGGGCGATGAGTGTTTCAGCCGGAGCCGCTGGTCGGTTGGCTGTCGTATGGGCGTCTTCAGCTACGGTAATTGAATATCCACGGCTGGCACCATTTTTCAGCGTGGTATCGAAACAATAATCTGTCGCACAGCCGCACATGACGAATACAGAGATATCGTGCTCGCGTAAAACCTCCGCCAGCCGGGTACGGTAAAAGCTGTCACAGGCGGTTTTGGTGACATACAAAGCGTTATCAGGCTGGTAAAGATCGGGCAGCAACTGGAACCCTTCGCTCCCCTCTTCCAGTCCACCGCTTTCGATATGCTGGATAAAAATCACCGTATCCGCCGCCCGTGTGAGCTGATTTATCCGCGCTACACACGCTTCGCGTCGAAAACGTGGCGTCGCAAAAACCCCATTTTGCATATCCACTACCATCACCACTCGCTTACCTGACATTGATCGCCTCCAGAAATTCGCCGCGGAAAGAAAAAGGGTATCACAACGAAGCGGCTATTTTGTGGTCCGGAAAAAAGTTCATGTTTACCCCTCGTTACGTTATTTCGCGAAATAATGCGCTTTTCGGTGCTTTGAAATATGCCGCCTGGTAGTATAAATACGCATTATCCACTTCTTTCATTTACGGATGCTTTCGTTGAAACGTTGTTTGTTTTTCTCCGCGACGCTCTACGCGTTAACACTGACTTGCGCGCATGCAGCACAACAGTCGCCTGATGCTGAATTTGCGTCTGATATTGTTGATCGTTATGCCAACCATATTTTTTATGGCAGTGGCGCAACAGGGATGGCGATGGTGGCGATTGACGGTAACCAGCGGGTATTCAGAAGCTTTGGTGAAACGCGTCCTGGTTCGAACGTGCGCCCGCAGCTTGATTCGGTTATTCGCATTGCCTCGCTCTCCAAGCTTATGACCAGCGAAATGCTGGTGAAGCTCCTCGATCAGGGCGTAGTGAAACTCAACGATCCGTTAAGCAAATATGCGCCACCGGGTGCGCGTGTACCGACTTATCAGGGTGCGCCGATTACGCTGGTTAACCTGGCGACACATACCAGCGCACTGCCGCGTGAACAACCGGGTGGTGCAGCAAAGCGAACCGTATTTACCTGGCCGACCCGCACAGAGCGCTGGAACTGGCTCTCTACGGCGACCTTAAAATCGGCACCGGGAACCCAGGCGGCGTATTCTAACCTGGCATTTGATCTGTTGGCCGATGCGCTGGCGAATGCGGCGGGGAAACCCTACTCTCAGCTTTTCGAAGAGCAAATTACGCGTCCGCTGGGGATGAAAGACACCACGTTTACGCCATCACCTGACCAGTGTCGTCGCCTGATGGTGGCGGAAAAAGGCGCGAGTCCATGCGATAACACCCTGGCGGCTATTGGTAGCGGTGGTGTTTATTCAACGCCGGGCGATATGATGCGCTGGATGCAGCAATTCCTCTCTTCTGATTTCTACAGCCGTAACAGCCAGGCAGATCGTATGCAGACGCTGATTTATCAGCGCAATCAGCTTACACGTGTTATCGGAATGGATGTGCCGGGTAAAGCCGACGCGTTAGGCCTGGGCTGGGTGTATATGGCACCGAAAGACGGGCATCCGGGAATTATTCAGAAAACGGGTGGTGGTGGCGGTTTCATTACCTATATGGCGATGATCCCGCAAAGTAATGTCGGTGTGTTCGTGGTGATCACGCGTTCGCCATTAACGCGTTTCGTGAATATGAGCGATGGCGTAAACGATCTGGTTAGTGAATTGAGCAACAATAAACCGGTGGTTGCACCTTCGTCCTGATTTGGCCAGGCAGTTGGTCAATACTCATAAGGCAAGCGGTTGATTTTCAACAGCTTGCCTTTATGCATTTCGATATAGTTTCCTTTACGCAGTGCGGACAGGACTTCGGCAATCACAGAGCGAGAAACCCCGGTGCGCCGCTGAATGTACTGAATAACCCCAACGCGCGCTCTAAGCTGTTCGTCCCAGTCAGACATGGTTAACAGCGATGCCCGAATTTGGTCGTAGGTACTGCTGCCAATAAGCTGACAATCGCGGGTTTCAGCAATGCGGTGCCACCATGTCAGCCACGCAAACGCTTCACGCCACAGTTGGTTTTTATCTATGAGCGTCATCGCTAAATCAGAAGGCAAGTAATATCCCGAGCATTCGTTTTGCGCGGTATATATATACTCGGATGGGCGTTGAATAAGACCTGTACTTAGCCCTTTGATAAACGGTGCCCTGGCAATACCTAATAGCACATCGTTATATTTTCGACTAATAGCTATTTCACCCTGCAGAAGGACAAGGGTAATGTTATTCGGGTCGATTTTATTGAAAGTCAGAATGGCGTCATTGGCTAACTCAAAAGGAATACCATGAGCGGAAAAACATTCATCTAGTAAATATAACTCCGCAAGCGGCTTACTTAATGAAATCATTCAAGTCCCTTATAAAATAAAATTCCCGCCAATCCGTGGCGGGAATTTGGATACTGATAAAATAGCAGGGAAAATATATTCCCTGCCAGATTTATTACCAGGTGTATTTCACGCCAACTTTTGCGCCCCAATCCTGTTCAACGTCGCCGCCGCCCAGATAGTTCACATCAGTGTATGCGCTGAAGTTTTTGGTGAAGCTGAACTGCGTACCCAGACCAACACGAACCGCAGAACCTTCAACACCGTTGTCGATAGAATCGCCATTCACTTTTGCAGTGTTGTTAGAATCATCGTAAACGTATGCCAGGTTGAAGTACGGAGTCAGAGCCTGATCGCTGCCATAGGTGAAGGTATAACCTGTGTTCACGCCCAGTTCATAACGCAGGCTATCGTAGTCCTGATCGCCCGCTTTCATGTTGTTGCTCAGGCGGAAGTTATCACCAGACTGGAACAGACCAGAAATACCGGCATACGGAGTAACATAACCTTTGTCGTTAACTTTCCAGTCGTAACCCAGTTTCAGACCGAAGCCCCATGCATCCGTTGAGGAGTCGCCGTCAACATACTGGCCGTTGGACATGCTGGCAGACAGATCGTTATCGAAACGGCTGTAGCTCAGGTTACCATCAAGGAAGATGTTGTTAGTAAAGCGCGCAGAAGAGTAGATGTACGCGGACTGGCTATCCTGATCAACTTTACCAGAACGATCGCTTACATCACCTTTCGCAAAGCCTGCTGCCGCACCGACGATCCATTTCGCGTTGTTACCGTCAACGAAGGTATCAACACCGACCATGATGCCGCTAACATCCTGATCGTAGTTGATCACGCCGTTGTCGCCATTCAGGCTGCCACCAAAGTAGCTCACCCATGCGCCACCGTTGTCAGCCAGGCCATGACGACCATTGGTCAGACGGGTAGACAGAGTATCCTGTTGCAGATTCCAGATGTTGGTGTTTGCAGAAGGAATGCTCAGCGCCATGTTCGCGTAGTCGGTCAGCTCCATCTGGCGCATAACGACGGTATTACCTTTCTGCTCAGCCTGATAGGTATACGCACCGAGATCAGCTTTGTTTGCTGCGCTAAAGGTTGCAGTGGTGTTTTTATCGTTGACGTAGATAAGTTCTTTACCTTTGTAGTCAGCGATACGGCCTGCACCAGTAGAGTTATCGATACGAACTTTGTAGTTACCTTTGGCAGCTACAACGTTGTCATTCTCATCGTAAACGCTGAATTCCTGGTCGGCATTGTTGAGGTTACCGTTACCATTGACGGTCAGGTGACCATCAGAATTCATAGCAATCACACCATAACCGTACGTTGAATCAGACTTATTCTTCGTATTGGTGTGGGCGTTGACCAGGTCTGCGTCTAACACATAGTCGCTGCTGTTGATGTTAAATACGCCGCCTTTATTCAGGTCCATGGTATTTGTACCAAAAGCCCCTGCTTCATAAGCGCCTACGCCGATGCTGAATTCACCGCCGTTAGATACGGTGATGGTATTTGCATACAGATAAGTAGTTTCATCGTTCAGGTCGACTTTACTGTAGCTGTCGACTTTCAGATGATCGGTTGCAACCTGACCACCAGAGCTCAGGTTCATAGCTGAATTGTTAGTCAGCGTAATGTTGTCCGCGAGCAGGCTTGAACCGTTAGCCACATCAACATGAGAGCCGTTGTTAACGGTCAGGTTGTCGATGTTAGAATCATTGACGGTGTTCCAGTGAGAACCGTTGTTCAGCGCAACATTGAACAGGCCACTCTGGAAGGATTTATTGTCAACAACGTTGCCCCATTTGTCATAGGTCGACGTCGGCTCCAGGCTGTTAACCGCAACGTCATACATATCTGCCGGACCAATAGCATTGTACTTAAAGATTGCCGCACCGGTCCATTTACTGCCGTTATCCAGCGTAATGTTCAGTTCGTCAACATTCAGTCCATCGTCAATCCAGCCGCCGTTGGTATCCAGCACACCATCATTGTTTGAATCATGACCATTCGCGTAGAAGTTGGCATTCCAGCTGCTATTGAAAACGACATCGCCCGTCAGCGTCGAGTTGCTGAGAGAGACCTTGTTTTTCATCGAATAGTTCGACGCAGAATTATCACTGAAAGACATTGCGGTGTCATCGTTAGGAACGATATTTCCTGCAGAATCAGCGTTATAGGCAATATTTCCAGAATAATCGCTTGGTTCTGGAGATTTACCGTAGAAGCCTTCGTTTTCCAGCGGAGTATAAGATCCCGAAGTAATCGCAGAATCTTTTACAACGACATTATTGTCCCAGGTATGGGATTCGGTCGTGTAATCAACATTCGAAGTGTCACCCTGAGAAAGTTCAAGACCTGCAACACGAGAATTGGCAGTGATATTGATGTTGCTCTCTACGTCCAGAGTGACGGCAACACCTTGCTTAGCGAACGCTGCTGTACGGTAATCTTTCGATGCAGTTTTACCTTCACCATTCAGATAGCTGTCGGTAAAATAGAAATACTCGTAATCGTCATCAATAGTGGAGTTTTCGATATTCAGAGTGAAGATATCACCATCATGCCACTTATAATCGACGTTAGTACCGTTGTTCCAGGTATAGCCCATACCAGCATCGTTAACATAAGCAATCGGACGCTTAGAGGTAATCATACCGTGGATCGTTGAGTTTTTAACATCCAGGGTATTACTCGTACCATTGGCATAATCATGGTTCATGTAATAGGTGGAGAGGACACCGTTTACAACATCATTATTAAACGTCTGATCGTAAGCGCCATCAGCCGCATTATTATAGATGTAACCATGATAAGAAATATAATTGAGTTTATCGTCGACTGTCCAATCATCCCAACTGTATGCGGTATTGGTGTCGTCATGATACCCAAAGGTATCGTACTTCGTCGCATTTGCCTGAGAAGCAATTGCCAACGTGCAGGCTAATGCTAATTGAGATACTACAAGTTTCTTTTTCCAGGAGTGCATTTGTCATCCCTCCTCAGGGACATTATCGTTGGTCCATCAATTATTAATGCATCAAATGCAATAAAATTATTTGCGGGGAAATTATGCCGCAGAAAAAGAAAATGGTTCAATTAAAGTTCACGTAAAGTCCGAATTCGGACATATAAAACATAAATATAATAAATCAGAATATATAAATATTGTAAAATACTTTAAAATCAAACAGATAAGCCTAATCCAATGAATATTGGATCGCCAAAAAAAGATATTAACAGGAGAAATAAAAATACAATTCACAATCACAATAAAAATAACATCATGAAGCACTATAAATCACGCCAATCAAAATTGAACTGATGAATGATTTAATGCATTTTAATGTCTCTGCGCATTGCCCTTCATATATTGCCGTTTTAACGCCGATTTTGGTGAAACATACCGGTCACTTTTCGGATACACTGTGCCCTCTGTTCCTAAGACATCAGGCAAATCATGACCGACTTAATCACCCGTCCGCGCCGCCTGCGCAAATCTGCCTCGCTCCGCGCTATGTTCGAAGAGACAACACTCAGCCTGAACGATCTGGTGCTGCCTATCTTCGTTGAAGAAGAGATCGACGACTACAAAGCCATCAGCGCCATGCCTGGCGTGATGCGCATTCCGGAAAAACACCTCGCCCGCGAAATTGAACGCATTGCCAGGGCCGGTATTCGTTCTGTAATGACCTTTGGTATCTCTCATCACACTGATGCGACCGGTAGCGATGCCTGGCAGGAAAACGGCCTGGTAGCGCGCATGTCACGGATTGCCAAAGACGCGGTGCCGGAAATGATTGTGATGTCAGACACCTGCTTCTGTGAATATACCTCACATGGTCATTGCGGCGTACTTTGCGACCACGGCGTCGATAACGACGCCACGCTGATTAATCTCGGGAAACAAGCAGTGGTTGCCGCCGCCGCTGGCGCTGACTTTATTGCCCCCTCCGCCGCAATGGACGGTCAGGTGCAGGCGATTCGCCAGGCGCTGGACGCCGCTGGCTTTACCGACACTGCCATCATGTCCTATTCCACCAAATTCGCGTCATCATTCTACGGCCCGTTCCGTGAAGCGGCAGGGACAGCGCTGAAAGGCGATCGTAAAACCTACCAGATGAGCCCAATGAACCGTCGCGAAGCGATTCGCGAATCGCTGCTGGATGAAGCCCAGGGCGCCGACTGTCTGATGGTCAAACCGGCAGGTCCGTACCTTGATATCCTGCGTGATATCCGCGAGCGCACCACGCTGCCGCTGGGCGCATATCAGGTGAGCGGCGAATACGCGATGATTAAATTCGCCGCGCAGGCGGGAGCCATTGACGAAGAGAAAGTCGTACTGGAAAGTCTGGGCGCCATCAAACGCGCCGGTGCCGATTTGATCTTTAGCTACTTCGCACTCGACCTGGCTGAACGTAAGATTTTGTAAGCCCTCAGGCCCGGCGCGGCTGCCGGGCCTGTTCTCCTTCCCTCCCCCGCATTACCATTTATTCATAAAGCTGAAATGCAACTGTCATCCCGTACTTCTACTGTCATCGCAAGACGGCAGGAGGAGCCACCATGTTTAGTCTCGACAATGTACTCGACGACCTCTGGCCACAGGCCAAACCCGCGCCCTGGCAAAAGAATCTGCTCAGGCGTTTATTATACGAACAAGAGTTCCAGCAGTTCGCTGCAAACCATCCCCATCTGAAAGGGCTGGATATGGTTGAGCAGGTCCTGGAGCATCTACAAATTCGCTGCACCATCCCCGCATACGATCTTGAACAAATCCCCGAACAAGGCCCCCTGGTGATTATCGCCAACCACCCGACAGGCACGCTGGACGGTCTGGCGCTGATGTATGCGGTTTCTCGTGTGCGTCGCGATGTAAAAGTCGTGACCAACCGCATGCTGAGCCATCTGGAACCGCTCAGCTCCCTGTTTATCCCGGTGGATAATATGGGTGGCGGTCGCACCCGCAAGGCCTCTCTGCAGCAGATGGAAACCCAATTGCAGAACGGCGGCGTACTGATTTTCTTCCCGGCTGGTGAAGTTTCACGCCTGACCCGCAAAGGGATTCGCGACGGCAAATGGCACCCCGGTTTTATCAAACTGGCCGCCAAATTCCGCACCCCGCTCTTGCCGGTGTGGATCAATGCCCGAAACAGCCCCCTCTTTTATGGCTGCGCTTTGCTTTCCGATACGCTGCCAATGCTGCTCCTTATGCAGCAGATGTTCCGTCGCCGTGGTACCCAACTGCCCATCACCATCGGTCAGCGTATTCCCTGGGATAGCTGGCATTCAACCTCGCTGGCTCCACGCGATTTGGCGGATAAATGCCGTAAACACGTGCGACGTTTAGGCAAAAAAGCGCCCGGCGTCTTTAAAACCGAGTGTGCGATCGCCCGCCCGGAAGACCGGGCCACGCTGCGCCGCGAACTTAGCCGGGCGGAGTGTCTGGGACGCACCGCAGACGGCAAAATCATTTACCTCTGGCAGCGTCAGGGGCAAGAAGATGCGCCGTTGCTGCGTGAGTTAGGCCGCCTGCGCGAAATTGCTTTCCGTGCGGTTGGTGAAGGTAGCGGCAAGCGTCGTGACACAGATCGTTATGATGATGACTACCTGCATCTGATCTTATGGGATGAAACCGATCTGGAGATCGTCGGCGCGTATCGCTTTACGCCCACGGCGCGTCAGGTGGAGGCGCATGGCCCGGAAGGGCTGTACAGCTATAGCCTGTTCCATTACGACGAACGGATGTCAGAGGTGTTAGAGCACGGCATTGAACTGGGGCGCAGCTTTATTCAGCCGCGTTACTGGGGACGCCGTGGCCTCGACTATCTATGGTCCGGTATTGGCGCCTATCTGGCACGCTACCCCCAATATCGCTATTTGTTCGGCCCGGTCTCTATTTCCGGCGGCTTACCGCCCGCGGCACGGGATTTACTGATTGCCTTCTATCGGTTGTGGTTTCCGGCAAGATGGCCGCTGGCCGAATCTCGCCGCCCCTGGCCTGCGACACTACCGGATGTGCTGGCACAGTTTACGGGCGAAGATTATACCGAAGATTTGACGCGTCTGAAGTCGTTGCTGGGCAACCTGGGCTGCGGTATTCCGCCGCTTTACAAGCAATACTCCGAGCTGTGCGACCCCGGCGGCGTGCAGTTTATCGATTTTGGCTGTGATCCGGATTTCAACAACTGCGTAGACGGTCTGGTGCTCGTCGACCTGACCTATCTGAAAGCGAACCGCTATGAACGTTATATCGCCGCACATTTGAATGACACAGCAGCCTGATCCTCAGAAAGGATTCGTGGATGGCCAGGGATGGCCTCAATGGCGACCCCTCTTTCCCTTCCCGGAACAGGTTAAATATTGCAATTTTGTTACACCGCTTACATATCATTGACCAGAGCATTGCCACGCGAAAACCAGACGGCATCATAAAGCTTTAGGCTTATGAGAGTGCGTTATGATTCGTGTGGTTCTGGTGGATGATCATGTGGTGGTGCGTTCAGGATTCGCCCAACTTCTCGGCCTTGAAGACGATCTCAGCATCACCGGGCAATACAGTACCGCCGCCGAAGCCTGGCCTGCGCTATTAAAAAGTGATGTGGATGTCGCCGTCCTTGATGTCGCCATGCCGGATGAAAATGGTCTGAGTCTGCTGAAACGCCTGCGGGCGCAGCGCCCTGATTTTCGCGCCATCATTCTAAGCATCTACGATACCCCTGCCTTTGTGCAAAGCGCACTGGATGCGGGAGCCAGCGGCTATCTGACCAAACGCTGCGGCCCGGAAGAACTGGTGCGCGCGGTGCGTTCCGTCGGTCTTGGCGGCCATTATCTTTGTGCCGATGCGCTAAAGGCGCTGCGCGGCGGGATCGAACCGAACAAAGTCCTGGCGTCTCTGACACCACGCGAGCGGGAAGTGTTTGATTTACTGGTGAAAGGCGATAGCGTCAAAGAAGTCGCGTTCAAACTCGATCTCAGCCATAAAACAGTGCATGTTCACCGTGCCAATGTGCTCGGTAAACTGAACTGCGCCACCACCATTGAGCTGGTCCATTTTGCGCTTAACCATAATCTGCTGGCGAATCACTGATGTCGCGTTCATTACGCCACGGGATCATCTCGCTGTTTATTGTGCTGGCCTGGGGGCCTGGCTGGCTAATGCTGTGGACGCTCAGTTTCTACCTCACCCATAACGGCCAGCAGGCGGTGCTCTTTCTACCGCATGGCGTCTATCTGGCACTGCTGATTCTGCTCTCGCGTCGTTTCTGGCCAGCCTTATTGCTCCCCCAGTTGGCGCTGATTTTCTGGCTGCACAGCGAGCAGCTCCTGAGTGGCTATACGATGCTGGCCGCGCCCATCATCAGCCTGCTTCCGGCGCTGATGACGCAACATTTCTGGCACCGCTTTCCGCTCTACTGGCAGCGATTATCCCTGTTGTTGACCGCCGTTACCGCCAGCGCACTGCTGCATACCCTGCTGCTCGCCCCTTTTTTGCAAAGCACCATGCTGCTGGCGGGCCTGGCTTCGTTCACCGGCGGGGTGCTGCTGACACCCTTTGTCTATCTCATTTTTGAATTCTTACGTCAGCAACATCGCCATCATCTGCTTGGCCTTGACACGATAGCGCCACCGTTACGGACCTCGCTTATCATCTGGTGCAGCCTCTTTTTTATTATCGGGATCGGCACGCAGATGGTGCTGTCACCGCAGATCGAACGCCTGTTACTGATCGTGGTGTTTTTACCCAACGTGGTGATGGCATGGAAGTTCGGCTGGCAGGGCGGCGTGCTGTCTGGCCTGCTCGGCAGTATGTTGATCACCATCGCCCGTCAGATTGGGGTGGGGTTTAGCGACCTGTTGGAACTGGAAATCTTCCTTGCGACACAAGCGCTACTGGGGATTGGCCTGGGGATCGCCATCAGCCGTCAGCAACATCTGGCGCAAAATCTGCACCACTACCGCAAACGGCTGGAGGCGGAATTACAGGCCCGCCGGGTGTTGACCGAGAAACTTATCCATACAGAAGAGGACACCCGCAAAAGTCTCGCCCGCGAACTGCATGACGAAATTGGCCAGAATATTACCGCCATCCAAATTCAGTCACAGTTGGTGAAGCGGGCGGGCGAAACAGATCGGGCGCTGGAAGCCGCGAATCAAATCAACGAACTCGCCAGGCGCATCCACCACTCTACCCGGCAACTGTTGCGCCAGCTTCGCCCGCCGGTGCTGGATGAGCTCTCGCTGCAAGAAGCCCTGCACCATCTGGTTAACGAATTTGCCTTTGCCGAGCGCGGTATTGCCTGCCATTTCGATTATCGGCTAAGTGCTCCTCCTGCCAGCGAAACCCTTGTTTTCACCCTCTATCGCCTGCTGCAAGAGTTACTCAATAACGTCTGCAAACACGCCTGCGCCAGTGAAGTGCGCATCGCCCTCAGCGAGCAAAACGGCCGTCTGTGTCTCGAAGTGCATGATAACGGCCTCGGTATAGCCGCTGAGAAGATGCCGGGCTTTGGTATCCAGGGAATGCGCGAACGTGTCCATGCCCTGGGGGGTGAGCTAACGCTTGAGTCGCGTCAGGGCACGCACGTAACTGTTAACCTGCCCACAATTTTGCAACAAAACCCGCTCTGACCAGGAAAAAGTCTTAGTCACCTGGGGAGTTTCTCTCATCCGCTTTCGTTTGCGCTTACCTATAGTCAGCGCAACTGGAGACCGCTATGCACGCCATCTCATCTGCTGAAGTTGAACAACGTTACCGGGCTTTTCGCCCACGGTTACTGCTGTGCATGGTGGTGGGCTATGCGGCGTTTTACCTGACGCGTAAAAGCGTCAATTACGTGCTTCCGGCGCTACAAAGCGATCTGGGGTTAGACAAAGGCGACATCGGGCTGATGGGCTCACTGTTTTACCTCAGCTATGGCCTGTCAAAGTTTGCCGCCGGGCTATGGCACGACAGCCACGGGCAGCGCGCCTTTATGGGCTGCGGGCTGTTCGCCACGGGTTTACTGAACGTGTTGTTCGCTTTTGGTGACTCACTGCCGCTGCTGTTAGTGGTCTGGACGTTAAACGGTTTTTTTCAGGGCTGGGGCTGGCCCCCCTGTGCTCGCCTGCTCACCCACTGGTATTCCCGCAATGAACGCGGCTTCTGGTGGGGATGCTGGAACATGTCCATCAATATTGGCGGTGCCGTGATTCCGCTGATATGTGCCTTTGCCGCCCACTGGTGGGGCTGGCAGGCTGCGATGCTGACACCAGGGATAATCAGCATGGCGCTCGGCGTCTGGCTGACAATGCAACTGCGGGGTACACCGCAGGAAGAAGGATTACCGAGCGTGGGCGAATGGCGGCATGACCCGCTGGAGCTCCGTCAGGAACAACAAAGCCCCCCAATGGGCTTATGGCAGATGTTACGTATCACCATGTTGCGTAACCCGATGATCTGGCTGCTGGGCGTGTCGTATGTGCTGGTCTACCTGATCCGCATTGCGCTCAATGATTGGGGCAACATCTGGCTGGCAGAAAGCCACGGCGTCAATTTATTGAGCGCGAATGCCACGGTGATGCTGTTTGAAGTCGGCGGTCTGTTAGGTGCGCTGTTCGCCGGTTGGGGATCGGATTTGCTGTTTAGCGGGCAGAGAGCGCCGATGATTTTGCTCTTCACGCTGGGGCTGATTGTTTCGGTCGCGGCACTGTGGCTGGCGCCGGTACATCATTACGCGTTGCTGGCGATGTGCTTTTTTACCGTGGGATTTTTTGTTTTTGGCCCACAAATGCTCATCGGCCTGGCCGCCGTCGAATGCGGGCATAAGGCCGCGGCAGGATCGATAACCGGTTTTCTCGGCGTCTTTGCCTATGCGGGCGCAGCGCTGGCGGGCTGGCCGCTGTCGCAGGTGATTGAACACTATGGCTGGTCGGGGATGTTCAGCTTGCTCTCCGTCGCCGCCGTATTAATGGGTTTACTTCTGATGCCCTTGTTGATGGCGGGCATCATGACGTCTCGCAGTCCTACAACCTCACAGGAAGGATAAAACAATGAAAGTTACCCTGCTCTCTACCCTGGTGGCGACCGGTTTGGCGCTGGCGGCATTCAGCAGCGCGGCCAAAGCAGAAGGTCGTCTGGTGGTCTACTGCAGCGCGACCAACGAAATGTGTGAAACCGAAACACAGGCCTTCGGCGAGAAATACAATGTGAAGACCTCCTTCATCCGCAACGGCTCAGGCAGCACGCTGGCGAAAGTCGATGCGGAGAAGAAAAACCCGCAGGCGGATGTTTGGTACGGCGGCACGCTGGATCCACAGTCGCAGGCCGGGGAGATGGGACTGTTGCAGCCCTATAAATCAGCCAATCTGGGCGAGATCATGGAGAAATTCCGCGATCCGGCCAAAGTGAAAGGCAATCTCTCTTCCGCCGTTTACGTGGGCATTCTCGGTTTTGGCGTTAACACCCAACGCCTGAAAGAGAAAAATCTGCCCATTCCGAAGTGCTGGAAAGATCTGACGAAGCCGGAATACAAAAGCGAAATTCAAATCGCCGACCCGCAGAGTTCCGGCACCGCCTATACCGCGCTGGCAACCTTCGTTCAACTTTGGGGCGAAGACCAGGCTTTCGATTACTTAAAACAGCTCAATAGCAATATCTCTCAGTACACCAAATCGGGTATCGCCCCGGCACGTAACGCCGCGCGTGGCGAAACCGCCATCGGCATTGGCTTCCTGCATGACTACTCGTTGGAAAAAGAGCAAGGCGCGCCGTTGGAACTGATTTCACCTTGTGAAGGCACCGGCTACGAAATTGGCGGTATCAGCATACTGAAAGGGGCACGCAACCTGGATAACGCGAAGCTGTTCGTGGACTGGGCGCTGTCAAAAGAAGCACAGGAGCTGGCATGGAAAAAGGGCAAGTCTTACCAGATCCTGACCAACACCACCGCCGAAACCTCCCCGAACTCGCTCAAGCTCGACGACCTGAAACTTATCAATTACGACATGGATAAATACGGTTCCACGGACGTACGTAAAGCGCTCATTAACAAATGGGTTAGCGACGTGAAGATGGGCCAGTAAACGCGCATTGGCGATCATATTGCCGGGTAGCGGCGTAACGGCTTTACCCGGCCTACAACACCGGAATGCTTATGTCACACACACTCACACTCCATCCCGCCCCCAAGCGGGATGCGATATTCCTTTGGGTTCTGCTTGGCGGGCTGGCCTTTGCGCTGCTGCCAAGCTGGAGCCTGGATTATGGCCTGCTGGAGTCTACGCGCGATGAAATTATCGACGCCTACGGCTGGTCGCACGTTAACGTCAGTTGGTTGTGGTATCTGCTGCCCGCCGTGTTATTGCTTCGCCCACTGAGTGAAGCGAAGCGCGAGCAGCGAGGCCGCCACTACTTTGACGCCGGCTGGGCCTTACTGTGCATGGCGTTTGTGGCTGTCAGCGCCACCGTAGAAGAACGTGGTCTCGGTTATGCGGTGATTGTGCTGTTTGTCGCCCTTGCAGCCATCATGACTCTGGCGCTCACCCGCCTGGAGTGGCTCGGCGGCGACCGTTTTGTTATTGGTTCGCTGATTGTCATCGTGGCGCTGATCGGCGTCTTTATCGTCTGGCCAAGTATTGCCATCTTTATTCCTATGTTCACCACCGCCAGCGGTGAATTTGCCCCGCTGGCGTTTATGAATGTGCTCGCCCAGGCGCACATCATTCAGGTGATTTTGAACTCCATCTGGCTCTCTATTGCCGTGGGCGTCGGCTGTACCTTCTTCGGCCTGGTGCTGGCGATTTACACAACCCGCATTGCGCAGCGCAGCGCGATTATTGGCCGCATTTTCTCGATTCTGCCGATCGTCACCCCGCCGTTTGTCGTCGGCCTCGGCGTTACCCTGATGATGGGACGTTCCGGCTATATCACCGAATTAATGGTCGACTGGTTCGGACTCACCAATACCAACTGGCTGTATGGGTTTACCGGTATCTGGCTGGCGCAGGTGCTGGCGTTCACTCCCATGGCCTTTATGATCCTCGACGGGGCGATTAAGACCATTCATCCGTCACTGGAAGAGGCCTCGTACACCCTGCGCGCCAGCCGCTGGCAGACCTTTAACGGGGTATTTATCCCGCTGCTAAAACCGGCACTCGCTAACGCATTTCTGATTGTGGTCGTGCAGTCGCTGGCTGATTTTAGTAACCCGCTGGTGCTTGGCGGCAACTTCGACCTGCTGGCAACGCAAATCTACTTCTACATCACCGGTTCGCAGCTTGATTATCAAGCCGCCAGTACGCTTGGCGCGTTCCTGCTACTCTTCTCACTGCTGGTGTTCTGCGTGCAGTACATGTGGATCGGCAAACGTTCTTACGTCACCGTTTCCGGCAAATCCTATCGCGGCGATGTGCAGCCTCTGCCGGTCACGCTGGTATGGAGCGTAGTGGCGCTACTGGCAGTCTGGGTGGCCTTCAACGCCCTGCTCTATGGCAGCATTTTCTATGGCAGTTTCACGGTGAACTGGGGCGTGGACTACACCCTGACGCTGGATAACTTTATTAAGCTGTTTGGCCAGGGAATGAGCGACGGCGCGTGGCCTTCTCTGCTCGATACCCTGCTTTACGCCGGGATTGCCGCCCCGATCACCGCCATTTTCGGCCTGCTGATTGCCTGGATTGTGGTGCGCCAGCAATTCAAAGGGAAAAAGACCATCGAGTTCACCACCATGCTGTGCTTTGCGGTTCCGGGCACCGTGGCGGGCGTCTCTTATATTCTCGCCTTTAACAGCGCCCCTGTGTACATCACTGGCACCGCCGCCATTGTTATTATTTCGATGGTGATGCGTAACGTGCCGGTGGGTATTCGCGCCGGGATCGCAGGCTTAGGCCAGATTGATAAATCACTGGATGAGGCCTCACTTAGCCTGCGCGCCGGGTCGTTGCGTACCATTACGCAGATTTTGCTGCCCCTGCTGCGCCCGGCGATTTTGTCCGCGCTGATTTACAGCTTTGTCCGCGCCATCACTACCGTCAGCGCCATTGTCTTTTTGGTAACGCCGGATACGCGTGTGGCGACCGCCTACATTCTGAACCGCGTGGAAGACGGCGAATACGGCGTGGCAATTGCCTATGGTTCAATCCTTATTGTGGTGATGCTCGCCATCATCTTCATCTTTGACTGGCTGATCGGTGAGGCGCGTATCTCCCGTTCCAAAGCTAAAAACCAGGCGTAACGGAGCGCGACCATGACACAAAAACATTTCGTTGAACTGCGCAATGTCACCAAGCGATTTGGTAACAACACGGTTATCGACAACATTAATCTTGCCATCCCTCAGGGGGAGATGGTGACGTTACTTGGCCCATCAGGCTGTGGGAAAACCACGGTGCTGCGTCTGGTGGCAGGGCTGGAAAAGCCCTCTGAGGGACACATTTTTATTGATGGTGAGGATGTCACGCATCGCTCCATTCAGCAGCGCGATATCTGCATGGTGTTCCAGTCCTACGCCCTCTTCCCCCATATGTCGCTGGGAGAAAACGTGGGTTACGGTCTCAAGATGCTGGGGGTTTCACGCGCGGAGGTGAAAACGCGGGTGAAAGAAGCGCTGGCGATGGTGGATCTGGAAGGCTTTGAAGACCGCTACGTGGATCAGATTTCTGGTGGGCAGCAACAGCGCGTGGCGCTGGCACGCGCGCTGATCCTCAAACCCAAAGTGCTGTTGTTTGATGAGCCGTTGAGTAACCTCGACGCCAACCTGCGTCGCAGCATGCGCGATAAAATTCGCGAGTTGCAAAAGCAGTTCAACATCACGTCGCTGTATGTGACGCACGATCAGAGCGAGGCATTTGCCGTCTCCGATACTGTGCTGGTGATGAACAAGGGTCACATCATGCAGATGGGCTCTCCGCAGAATCTGTATCGCCAGCCTGCGTCACGCTTTATGGCGAGTTTTATGGGGGATGCCAACCTGTTCCCGGCAACGTTCCACCCGCAATTCGTTGATATCTATGGATACCGTTTGCCTGTGCCGGCACATTTCTCGGCCCAGGGAAGCGGCACGGTGGGTGTCCGTCCGGAGGCCATCACGCTGGGTGAACAGGGTGATGACAGCCAGCGTTGCGTGATCGTGCATGTGGCCTATATGGGGCCGCAGTACGAGGTGATTGTGGAATGGCACGGCCAGCGCATTTTATTGCAGGTCAACGCTACCCGTCTGCAACCGGATGTTGGTGAGCAGTATTACCTGCAAATCCACCCCTATGGCATGTTCGAACTGGCCGAAACCGCGTGAGTTTATCCCGGATGCGGCTGCGCCTTATCCGGGTTACGGGTTCGGTGCCCGATCGTAGAGGGGGAGGGATCCCCATAAAAAATGCGAGCACGATCGGTTCCCTCTCCCTGAGGGAGAGGGCCAGGGTGAGGGGGAAAATGCGGCTCGGGAGGTGGGTTCCGTTCACCGTATGTTCATGGTGAAATGGAACCTCCGGACACGTGAACGGGTAAGCGTCAGCGCCACCGGGGGGATGCTCCCGGATGCGTCTGCATCAACGGAACACCTAACCTTCCTGACCAGGAACCTCACTATGGATGGTTTGCGACCACACGCAGCCGCGCTCGCCTGCTGCTCAGCCGTGGGTTAGTCGTAAAAATGACATATAAAATTGGTCGCCAGGCCATATGCCTCTCCTTAGTTAAATATAATCCTGGATTTGCCTGAAAAATTTTTCTCTCAAACTAAAGTGCGAAACAATTCAGGTCAACTCATTCTCAATGATTAAATTTAACATCAGGTAATTACCTGAAAACATTGTGATACAGCCGACAAAACAATGTCATAAGGTAATGAAATCTAAAATGTAAAAACTATGTGAAATAAAAACAGTAAATATCTTCAATAATTAATAATAGTAAAGCGTCGCCGGGATAAAAAGGGTGTAAGAATTGTCGGATTTATTCCCCGCCTGCTCCCTATAATATTTTGTTTTTTCCTGAAACATAAAAGATTCAAACTGCTATGCCTAATGAAATTTCACTCAAGGCATTATTTTTACGCTTCGCTTTCAGCCAGCTCCTCCTGGGAAAAACATCAAGAGCTTTTACCCTACGGCAAATTTCACCATTGCGGGGCAGCATGCACCAGAATTACCCGTCAGGCGCTACATCGGTGCCACGTTTTTTTCGCGCCATTCTCCACACCATTATTAACATATTGAATTTATTTATTTTTTAAGCTTGGCACTGCCTTTGCTACTGACATTGCACTGTGTTTAATGGCGAGGCAGTAAATGATGACCACAGAATCAACCACATTAAAAAGAACACTCGGCAGCTTCCGCTTATGGGGCATAGCCGTCGGCCTGGTCATTTCAGGCGAATATTTTGGCTGGAGTTATGGCTGGTCCCAGGCCGGAACGATGGGATTTTTGATTGTCGCGCTGGCGATTGCCGCCATGTATTGCGCATTCATCTTCAGTTTCACTGAGCTGACAACGGCGATCCCACACGCGGGCGGCCCTTTTGCTTACGCGTATCGGGCTTTCGGCCCCACCGGCGGATTTATTGCCGGTTTCGCCACGCTCATTGAATTTGTATTTGCGCCACCGGCTATTGCAATGGCTATCGGGGCCTACCTGAACGTGCAATTTCCGTCCCTCGATCCGAAATGGATCGCCTGCGGCGCCTATATCATCTTTATGGCGTTGAATATTCTCGGTGTCGGCATTGCCGCTACGTTTGAATTGATCGTCACCCTGCTGGCGATATTTGAATTGCTGGTCTTTATGGGTGTTGTTGCACCGGGCTTCTCCTGGGACAACTTCACGGCCAACGGCTGGGCAGGCGCAGAAAGCTTTAGCGCCCCGGCATTGTCAGGAATGTTTGCCGCTATCCCCTTTGCTATCTGGTTCTTCCTGGCAATTGAAGGCGCGTCGATGGCCGCCGAAGAAGCCAAAGACCCGCAACGTACCATTCCTCGCGCGCTGGGCGGCGGTATCCTGACGCTGACCGTATTGGCGGTTGGCGTAATGATATTTGCCGGCGGCGTGGGTGACTGGCGCGCCCTGTCGAACATTAATGACCCCTTACCGCAGGCGATGAAAGTCGTGGTGGGCAACAGTAGCGGCTGGCTGCACATGCTGGTCTGGCTGGGGCTGTTTGGCCTGGTGGCCTCTTTCCACGGCATCATCATGGGTTACTCCCGTCAGATCTACTCACTGGCGCGTGCGGGCTATCTGCCTGCCAGCCTGGCGAACCTGAATCGTAAAACGCGCACACCGCACCTGGCGATTCTGGCCGGCGGCGTGGTGGGGATCGCGGCCATTTTCTCCGATTCGCTGGTAACCATTAGCGGCATGCCGCTGACCGCCTGCATTGTGACGATGTCAGTATTCGGCGCTATTGTTATGTATATCATCTCAATGGCCGCGCTGTTCAAACTGCGCCGTAGCGAGCCGAACCTGGTGCGTCCGTTTAAAGCGCCCCTGTTCCCGATAGCGCCCGCGTTTGCGCTGGGTATGGCGGTACTCTGTCTGGTCGCGATGGTCTGGTACAACACCCTGCTGGCGCTCATTTTCGCGCTGATGATGCTGGGCGGTTACATGTGGTTCCGTAAAACAGCGTCAGCCCGTGAACGTGCGGCGATGGATCCGCAACTGCGTGCGCTCTCCTGAGGAGGCGAAATGTATAAAACGACCCTGGCGCACCGGACATACCGGTTCGCCAGTCTTAAAGAAGTCATGGCAAAAGCATCCCCGGCCCGTTCCGGGGATGTACTGGCGGGTGTTGCGGCAGATTCAGCGGAAGAGCGCATGGCGGCGAAAATCGCCCTTGCCGATATCCCGCTGCGTGACCTTCTGGACAATCCGCTCATTTCTTACGAAAGCGATGAAGTTACCCGCCTGATCGTTGATACCCACAACGCCGATGCCTTTTCGCTTATCCGCCACCTGACCGTCGGCGATTTCCGTGACTGGTTGCTGGCCGATACCACCGATGCCGCCACGCTGACACACATCGCCCCGGCCGTCACGCCGGAGATGGCAGCCGCGGTAAGCAAGCTGATGCGTAACCAGGATTTGATTCTGGTGGCCAGCAAATGCAGCGTGATTACCCGTTTTCGCAACACCATCGGCCTGCCCGGCCATTTAAGCGTTCGCCTGCAGCCGAATCATCCCACCGATGATTTAAAAGGCATCGCCGCCAGCATGCTCGATGGCCTGCTCTACGGTGCGGGTGATGCGGTGGTGGGTATTAACCCGGCCAGCGACAGCCTGCCGGTCCTCGAACGGCTCAATCATATGATGGATGACATCATCAGCCGTTTTGCCATCCCCACCCAATCCTGCGTGCTGACGCACGTCACCAACACACTGCAACTGATTGAACGTGGCGCACCGGTGGATCTGGTCTTTCAGTCGGTGGCGGGAACCGAAGCGGCCAACAGCGGCTTTGGCATTAATCTGTCGATGCTTAAAGAGGCGCAGGATGCAGCCCTGAGCCTGCAACGCGGCACGCTCGGCAACAACGTGATGTATTTTGAAACCGGCCAGGGGAGCTGCCTGTCGGCGAATGCGCATTACGGCGTTGACCAGCAAACCTGCGAAGCACGGGCCTATGCTGTGGCGCGCCACTTCAACCCGTTACTGGTCAACACCGTGGTCGGATTTATCGGGCCGGAGTATCTCTATGACGGCAAGCAGATCATTCGTGCCGGTTTAGAAGATCACTTCTGCGGCAAGCTGATGGGGCTGCCTATCGGCTGCGACGTCTGTTACACCAACCACGCCGAAGCAGATCAGGATGATATGGACACGTTGCTGACGCTGCTGTGTAACGCCGGGCTGACGTTCCTGATTGGCGTACCGGGCGCGGATGACATCATGCTCAATTATCAGAGCACGTCGTTCCACGACGCCCTCTATGCCCGCCGTCTGCTGGGGCTGAAACATGCGCCCGAGTTCGCCGACTGGCTCACCCGTATGCAAATTATCGATACCCATGGACAGTTGCGTTTAACCGGGGCAAACCACCCGCTGCTGACCGCATTACCACAAGGAGTGAGCGCATGAATCCACCCGATGCCTGGACATTACTGCGCGAATTTACCGATGCCCGCATCGCGCTTGGACGCAGCGGCGCCAGTCTGCCCACGCGTGAGGTGCTGAACTTTGGCCTGGCCCATGCTCAGGCCCGCGATGCCATCCACCAGCCGTTCGACAGTGAAAGCCTGGCGACACAGCTACACGAGCTGGGGCTGCAAACGCTGAATGCGCACAGCGCGGCGGCAGACAGGCACATCTATCTGAATCGACCGGATTTGGGGCGCATGCTCAGCGAAGAGAGCCGCGATGCCTTAAAAGCGAGTCGGACGCCCGCCCACGACCTGCTGCTGGTGATTGGCGATGGCCTCTCTTCACATGCGGTGCAACGCCAGTCCGTCGGCCTGATTAAAGCGCTGCTACCCTATCTGGCGACGCTGGGGATTTCACTTGCCCCGGTGGTACTGGCGCATCAGTCACGGGTTGCGCTGGGGGATGACATTGGCGAAACGCTCAACAGCAAAGCGGTCGCGATCCTAATTGGTGAACGCCCCGGCCTCTCCTCCCCGGACAGCCTGGGTGTCTATCTGACATGGAAACCCGAGCGCAAACGGCTGGAGTCGGAGCGCAACTGCATTTCGAACATTCGCCCCGAGGGGCTGAACTATGACGCCGCCGCCTTTAAGCTCGCCTGGCTGTTGGAACAGGCGTTCCTGCGCAGGCTTACCGGCGTGAAGTTAAAAGACGAAAGCGATAACCCTGCCCTGCACGGACGCGTGACCCCACGCGTTCGCTAACCTCCCGCGCGCTTTATCGCCCAAGGGTAAAGCGCGACGCGTAACGCAAATTTTGTTCCATACTCTGTTAACCCTGTGTGCATTCTACGTTTGTGGAGACTCCAAGGTGAAAGAGACCGCACCTGATCCCCAGAATCATCCTGTAAGAGAGAACCCGCGCTGGCTGAGATTCGAATCCCGGGTACAGCAATATGGCGCTTATCTGCTTTTTTTGATTGTCATCAGCGCCCTTGCAGGCCTGTTTTCCCACGGATTTTTAAGCGACAGAACGCAGGAAACTGGCGATAAACAACTGCAAGTGCATTACGAGCGATTCGGGCGTTTACAAAGCGATATGGCGCTGGCCATTACCGTCAGGGCGCCAAAGCATGAGCAGCTCGTCATCACGCTGGGCGGCGATTTTATGCAGCAATATGAGATACGCACGCTTCAGCCGCAGCCAGACCAGGTCTCCAGTCGAAACGGAATACTGCGTCTGGAATATTCCCACGCGCATCCGGGAGACGCCTTTGATCTTTGGCTGGGGCTGACCCCACAGCTTCCGGGCAGCGTAACGTCGCAAATTGGTGTGGAAGGCGCATCCAGCACCAGCATCTGGCAATTTATTTACCCCTGAGGGCGAGACGATGGAAATGGTATTGCGGGCAATCGCCATCTATCTGGTGTTAATGGTGGTTTTTAAAATCGCCGGACGCCGGGCTTTGTTACAAATGACCTCTTTTGATCTTATCTTGCTGCTGATCATCAGCGAGGCCACACAACAGGCGTTACTGGGGAATGATTTTTCCGTCACCGGTGCGGCGCTAACCATCATTACCCTGGTGACGGTGGACATTCTGTTCGGCTATCTCAAAAAATATATCAATAACGCGGAAGACATGATCGACGGTGCTCCGGTCATCCTGGTGGAACATGGCCAGATGTTACGCGGCAAAATGAAAGAGGCTGATATCACCTATGATGACATCATGGTCTCTGCACGTAATAATCAGGGCATTGATAAACTTGACGATATTAAGTACGCCATCCTTGAGCGCAATGGCCATATCTCGATTATTGCGAAGTCGCCATAAAACCCGATTTACACTGTGGCTGTCTGCAATTATGCCGCAGGCAGTTCACAGTGCGCTGCCTTCTGTCCGTCCCTTTAATTTCATTATCTTTCCATAAAACCCGTAACAGTAGCGTTTAAAAATTCCATTTCTTATAATTACGATCAAGATCACACCCATATAAAAACAGAAAAAACAGCAACTTACACTCATTAAAAAATAAATGAGAGGCACATCAACATAATTAACCCGCAGGTTGATTGACTATTATGCACACGTGTGCATAAATAAATACAGTATGATTAAAAAGCTACATTCGGGACGGTAAGCATTTATCAAGGCATATTCTTTTCGCCATGATAGATGCCCTATTGCTGTAAATAATTAACATCGTTGCGCCACGGCTAATTCAGTCGCAGGGGAACGCTTGCCTGCTGCTTTTTACTCATCAGAAACGGTTACGTAAATACATCAATTACGGGTGATGAATGGAAACGTGTTTCAAAGATCTGTCGATAGATCAGGATGCAATACGTGATGTATTGCAAACGATGGGCCTCCTCGAAGTAGAAGAGGCCCTGCACGTCAGCCCACTCACGGGCGGCGTCTCTTCCAACATTTTAAAAGTCAGCACCGGGGAACGGCAGTTTTGCCTGAAACAGGCACTGCCAAAATTGAAAGTCGCCAAAGAGTGGCATGCACCGCTTGAACGTGTCTTTGCCGAAATAGACTGGATGCAAACCGTCGCCGGTATTGCGCCGCACTCGGTTCCCCATATCACAGGCATCGACCGTAACGCGCTCTGTTTTGTGATGGATTATCTGCCCGCAGAGCAATTTCATAACTGGAAATCACAACTGTTAAGCGGAGAAATCGATATCGATTTTGCCGCGCAGACAGGCAGCATATTAGGTGAAATTCATCAGAAGACGGCGAAAAGCGAAGCGCTGGCAAAAACCTTCGCCTATGACGACAACTTCTTTTCGCTGCGTCTGGATCCCTACCTTGGGGAGACCGCCCGCGTTCACCCGCACTATGCTGATTTTATTTTGACGGTATTACACAGAACACAATCCACCAGACTGGCACTGGTGCACGGTGATATTAGCCCGAAAAATATCTTACGCGGGCCACATGGCCCGGTCATTCTCGATGCGGAATGCGCATGGTATGGCGACCCGGCATTCGATTTAGCATTTTGCTTAAATCATTTCCTGCTGAAAACGGTGATTGCCGGGTCGCAGGAGACACAGCAAAAACTCATGCTCGCCTTTGATGCAATGTCCCAAAGCTATTTTCACCACATCACCTGGGAACCTGTCGGGGAATACGAAGCCCGTGTCGCAACACTGCTGCCCTGTTTAATTCTGGCCCGCGTCGACGGCAAATCACCGGCGGAATATCTCCAGGGCAGGCATGCGAATAACGTACGTCGCGCAAGTTGCGCATTACTGGAACGTCAATTTACGCAATTGAAAGACATTACATCATTCTGGCGGAAGGAGAACGGGTTATGAGTCGTATTAAAAATGTTATTGGCCGTCGCGTGTGGGATTCCCGGGGCTGGCCGACAGTTGAGGTTGAAGTGCATCTGGAAAATGGTCTTTTTGGTCGCGGCATGGCACCGGCCGGGGCCTCATGCGGGATGCACGAAGCGGTGGAGCTGCGCGATGGCGGCAGTGTTCTTTCCGGCAAAGATGTGCAAAAAGCGCTGCATAACATTCAACATGAAATTGCCCCGGCGCTTATCGGCACGGATATCAACGATCAGAAACTTATCGACAGCATTCTGATTGAACTGGACGGCACGGGCACGTTCTCCCGTCTGGGGGGCAACGCCTCGGTCGCCTGCTCCATGGCGGCTATCTATGCGGCGGCTAACAATGCCCACCTGCCGCTGTGGAAATATCTGGCAGGCGATCGGAAAGTGGCGATGCCGCTGCCGCAAATTCAGATTTTCGGCGGCGGTGCGCACGCCGGGCGGCGTATCGATATTCAGGATTTGATGGTTATCGCCAACGGGGCGAAATCTTTTGAAGAAGCGCTGGTGATGACCGCTGAGGTGTATCACAGCGCAGGGCGCATCATGAAACAGCGCGGCCATTTAAGCGGCGTGGCGGATGAAGGCGGCTGGTGGCCAGAGTTCAGCAGCAATGAACAGGCGCTGGACACGCTGGTAAAAGCGATTGAAAGCGCAGGCTATGTACCGGGCCAGGATGTCTCTATCGCACTGGATATCGCCTCGTCTGAGTTTGGCAAAGAGGGCCGTTACCGCCTGGCGCTGGAAGCCACGGAATATGACTCCGACGGCATGTGTGAATTGTTGCTCGGCTGGTTGGATCGGTACCCGATTCTCTCTATTGAAGACCCGCTGGCAGAAGATGATGAACAAGGTCTTATCGCCTTTACGAAAGCCGCAGGTTCTCGGGTGCAAATTGTCGGTGATGATTATTTCGTGACAAATGGCGAGCGCGTAAAAGCAGCGGCGGAAATAGGAGCCTGTAACGCCGTATTATTAAAAGCCAACCAGGCTGGCACCATTACCCAATTACGTCATGCATTTGCCGAAGCGCAAAAAGCAGGATACGGCTCGATCGTTTCCGCGCGCTCAGGTGAAACCGAAGACAATATTATTGTCCACCTCGCATTAGGTTTGAATGCCGGGCAATTAAAGGTGGGCTCAATGACCCGCTCAGAGCGTACATCAAAATGGAATGAAGCCATTCGGCTGGAAGAGGCCAATGCTCTGACGTTTTTCGGCATCGCCGCATTAGATCATAAATAATTTTTTAATTTTATTCCGATTAGCTGAACAGGCGTTATCTCCGGGCCCTACGCATTGACCTGAATTTTCGATGTCTGTTCTGGTTGTATGAGTTTTTCCAAATTGTCGATATATAATTTCAGGAGATTCAAATGACCGATTACAGCGGCGAGGCATTGCCTGCAGCCAAAAAGAAAATGCAGATCAAACCCATTGTTCAGGTGGGTGCCGGAAACGCCCTCGAAATATATGACTTTATGGTCTATGGCTATTATGCGCGTTATATTTCGCAGGCTTATTTTCCGTCTGATAATGAATACGTGTCATTAATGCTCACCCTGATGACATTCGCTTTAGGCTTCTTCGCCCGTCCGTTCGGGGCCATTATTCTGGGGGCTTACACCGATCGTCATGGCCGTCGAAAAGGGTTAATTATGGCCCTGACCCTGATGTCCATCGGTATTTTGTGCGTCGCCATGACGCCGACCTATGCCTCGATTGGTATCGCCGCACCGATCATCGTCATTCTTGGTCGCTTGCTACAAGGTTTCTCAGCCGGCGCGGAACTGGGTGGCGTGGTTGTGTATCTGGCAGAGATATCGCCGCCGAACCGACGTGCGTTCTATACCTGCTGGCAGGTGGGTTCCCAGCAGTTTGCGGTCATGGCAGCGTCTATTATCGGCCTGGTACTGCTCTACAACATGTCCACCGAAGATCTGCACGACTGGGGCTGGCGCGTTCCGTTGTTGATTGGCTGCGCGGTTATCCCGCTGATGTTCTGGCTGCGTTCAAACCTGCAAGAGACGGAAGTTTTCGCGAAGAAGAAAACCACACCGACCGTAAAAGAGATTTGCACAAGCCTGGTGACCGGCTGGCGCACCATTGTGGTCTGCATGGGGATGGTGGCGATGGCAACCGTCACCGCGCAAACGGTCACCACCTATGCCCCCACTTTTATCAAAAGCCTGAACCTCGGTGAGAACGTTGGCTTTATCACGCTGTTCTTTGTTGGCCTGTCGATCCTGTTCTGGCTGCCGATCACAGCGATGATCGCTGACCGGGTCAACAGAAAAACGATGCTTATCGTGGTGACGCTGACCGGTGCGCTCACCGCATGGCCGATGCTCTCCTGGCTGGCAGCCGACCCGACGGTGTTTAAATTTGTCGTCTTTGAACTGTGGTTCTCTTTTATGTATGCCTGCTACAGCTCCGTTCAGGTTGCCGCGATGGTCGAACTGGTACCGGCACATGCCCGTACGGCGGGTTACTCTTTTGCTCAGGCGGTTGCCGCCGCCGTACTGGGTGGCCTGACGCCGGCAATTTGTACCTGGCTTAACCACACCTTTAACAGTAATGCGATGGTGGGCGTCTGGCTTGGGTTTAACGCCGTATTAAGTTTGCTGGCCGTATTAACCCTCGACCATAAACAAACAGCCATTAATCAGACCAAAGAATTACATTAATTAATTGCTGACCAAACAGCAGTACATCGATTAAGTTGGTGTACTGCTGAAAATAAACTGGAAAAGGTAATGTATGAAAATTGTTATTTTAGATGGTGGCGTACTTAATCCTGGCGATCTGTCGTGGGATGCGCTTTCGCAACTGGGAGAAATATCCGTTTATGACAACTCGGCCCCGGAAGAAGTGGTGGAACGAATTGGCGATGCGGAAATAGCGATTATCAATAAAGTCGTATTAAGCGAAAAAGAATTTAGCCAGTGTCGTAACCTGAAATTTATTGGCGTTACGGCGACCGGTTATAACGTTATTGATCTCGCAGCGGCAAAAGCCCACGGCGTGACGGTCTCCAATGTCCCGACATACGGCACCTCTACCGTCGCACAATTTACAACTGCGCTGATGCTGGAACTCTGTAACCAGGTTGGCCTGCACGACAGCGATGTCCACGCCGGTGGTTGGGGGAAAAAACCGGATTTCTGCTACTGGCTGAAACCGATGCTCGAAGTGGCGGGCAAAAACGTGGGTATTATCGGCTATGGCCGTATTGGTCAGGCGTTCGGCGCCGTGGCGCAGGCGCTGGGTATGAATGTACTGGCTTATGACGAATACCAGAACAAAACGCTGGAAAACGACCGCGTCCGCTATGTCGACCTCGATACTCTTTACGCCGAAGCCGATGTGATTAGCCTGCACTGCTTACTGACACCCAAAACACAGGGCATGATCAACGCACAATCCCTGCGCAAAATGAAGAGATCCGCCCTGCTGCTTAACGCCTCGCGCGGCGATCTGGTTAACGAAGCTGACCTTGCCGATGCGCTCAATAACGGCGTGATTGCCGGTGCCGCTGTCGATGTCCTCTCCAAAGAACCGCCGGTGCCTGAAAACCCAATGTTAACGGCGAAGAATTGCATTATTACCCCACACATTGCCTGGGCCTCGGTTGAAGCGCGCGGACGCATTCTGGCGACCACCGTTGATAACGTCAAAGCGTATCTGGCCGGACAACCGCAAAATCGCGTAGGCGACTGATATCACCCTACAAATCAAATAGATAACTAGAGCAAGAACAATGGAAAACAACATTATCAAAGCGGCAGACTTGCTGCGCCAGGCCTGGGATAACAACGAAGCGGGCGATCCGATTCGCGAGCTGGTCGACAGTGAAAACCTGACGACTGCGTACATGATTCAGGATTACAACGACAAAATCTGGCAGGCGCAGGGCCGCCGTCTGGTCGGGCGTAAACTGGGTTTAACCAACAAAGCCGTGCAGAAGCAGTTCGGTATTTCAGCCCCCTGTTACGGCAATATCTACGCCGACATGGTGCTGATCGACGGTGCGGAAATCACTAAACCGGTCGTCAGCGATCTGCGCGTGGAAACCGAGATTGCCGTCGTCCTGAAAAAAGACCTGACGCAAACTGAACACACCATCCTCGACATCATCGACGCCGTTGATTACCTCCTTCCGGCGTTTGAAATCTGCGACAGCCGCGTCACCGGCTGGAACGTGAAGTCCTGTGATTTTATTGCAGACAATGCCGCCGCATGTCTGGTGGTACTGGGTACCAGGCCGGTCTCCCTCTCCGACTGCGACATCACACGCAGCGAAATGGTCACCAGGCGCGCGGGTGAAGTGGTCTCACAGGGCAAAGCGACCGCCATTCTCGGCCACCCGCTACATGCGCTGAAATGGCTGGCGGATGACCTGGTGCGTATCGGTAAACCGCTGCGCGCCGGGGAGTTTATTATCACCGGCGCTATCGGTCCGGCGGTATCCGCCAGGCCGGGGGATGCCTTTGATGCAGAAATCACTGGCGTGGGGCTCATCAGCACCCGCTTTGCCGACTAAGGAAGTCTCGCAGGCTTAAAGGAGCCGTTATGGAACTGCAAAAAAATCATTTCAAGCATGCCATTAAAAACAACAGCGTACAGCTCGGCCTCTGGACTCAACTGGGCAGCTATATCACCGCTGAGATCCTCTCCGGCTGTGGTTATGACTTTATTGGACTTGATGCGGAACATGGCCCGAGTGAATACATCGAAATTTACTCGCAGTTGCAGGCCTGCGCGGCTGGCGGACCGACTCAGCCCATCGTACGCATCCCCAATCATGATATTTCGCTGATTAAGCGTTATCTGGATGCGGGGGTAAATACCCTGATGGTGCCGCAGGTAGATACCGTCGAACAGGCAAAAGCGCTGGTCTCTGCCGTGCGCTATCCACCTCATGGCGTGCGCGGCTACTGTGGCGCGCCGCGTGCCTCCGGCTTTGGGCGGATAAAAAACTACGCCACCACCTGCGAGGAAGAAATTTGTCTCATCGTCATGCCGGAAACCACCCTCGCGCTGGAAAATATCGAGGCGATGGCGGCCATTGATGGCGTTAACGCCTTCTTTATCGGCCCCGGCGATCTCGCGGCCAGCCTCGGCTATATTGGTCAGCCGATGCACCCGGAAGTCATTAAAGTGATTGAAGAGACCGGCCGACGCATCAAAGCGGCTGGAAAAGCCGTCGGCATTCTCTGTACGGATGAAGCGCAAACCCGCCGTTATATTGAGCTGGGTTTCCAGATGATTGCCATTGGTTCTGACCAGGGGCTATTGACCAAAGGCGCGGAGCAACTGCTGGCGAAATTCAGATAGTTTCCCGAAGTACTTGTTTTGGTGTTTCTTTTCCGGATGCGCGCGGCAGCCTCATCCGGTTTTTTCTTTTAGCGACGGGGGCGAATCGCTTTTGTGGAGTCGCCGGTCACCAGTTGCGGGGTAAAGATCTGGCTATCGGTGGAGGCGTAAAAGGCCTCCGGAGCAAGCGTCTGTTCCTGATTCATCAGGCGATCAATGATGGCAACACAGGCGTCAGCAATCTGTTTTTCCGGCAGCGAAATATAGGTCAGTTTCATCTCCAGCAGGCTGGCCCAGGAGACATCGCCATAAGCCACCAGCGAAAGGTCGTCCGGGATACGGATATTTTTCTCTTTCGCGGCCAGTAAGATGCTCATGGCATAACGTGGGCTACCGAGCACCAGGGCGGTAGGCGGCACCTCTGCGGCCATCACGCGCCTGAAAGCCTCACCGCCAAACTCGGCCTGCGGCGGACCGACATGAATAAGCGCCTGGAGCGCCGTCTGTTCTGCCGGGGTGAAACATTGCAGAAAGCCCTGTAAACGTTCATAGCCAGTGCTCAACTCTTCGGAGGAGCCAATATAACCGATACGCTGGTGGCCCAGTTCTCGCAGATGTTTTACCGCCAGCGAAATGCCGTGGCGATCGTCTATGGCGATAACCGGCGCCTGCAGGCTGCGATGTTTGCGCAGTAGCTGGACGGCATTCGTACGGGTAATCAGCTCTTGCGTTTCTGCAAGAGGGTTGGCGGTTGGGGCGAAAATAATGCCGTCCACACGGGCGGTCATTAAGCGCAACAGCGCGGCATGTTCCATCTCCGGCTTGTCGCTGGTAATGCCCAGCATCATCTGCCAGGAGCGCTCGGCGGCGACATGCGCGATGGCATTGGTGACGGTAATAAAGAAATCGTTCTGAATATCCGGGATCACCAGACCAAATGCGCCGGTACTGGCATTACGCAGCGCGCGCGCGGCGCTATTGGGAATATAACCATAATCTCTGGCAGCCTGTAGCACACTGTCTTTGGTGGCCTGGCTAATGGCGGGGTGATCGTTTAAAGCACGCGATACCGTGGTATGAGATAAGCCCATTATTGCAGCCAATTTTTTTATTGTCACTGCGTCCCCTTAATGTCGTCCTGGCGCGGATTTCCCGTCATCAATTCAGAAAGCCGGGGATGAAATTATAATCCCTACAGTTTTTCGCTGTGAAATTGCATCAAGAATATTGTGCAGAAGCCATAATAACAGATTCTTATATCTGGCACTATCGTTTTACCATACTAACATCTGCCTGAATTAATTAGACATAGTGCAAACTTATAAATATTTTAACTTGCCTTAAGAATCGTTTTCTTATTAAGAAAAAATTAAGGGTTATTATTATTGATAATGAAAAATGATATTTAATTCCCCGAAACGCCCTCTTCCCTGTGCGCCTCTCCTGCCCGTCGTACCGATCTTTTACAAGAACAAGCGAGACATTCCTCACACTTTTACATGACAGGCTATGCTGTTAGGGAGGACAAATTTCATTCTAAGGAGACGCCAATGACCACCCGGCAACCGCTTTTCCCCCGCCGCCAGACGCATCCCGTTGCAGACGAGCACGCTGTTTTAAACTGGGCGCAAAACGCCACGCTGGCACAGGAACGCGCGGTTATCACACCAGAAACTGAAGCGCAGTTGCAGCAGGCGATTGCCAGTTGTCAGGGGCGGGTACGCATCATGGGTAGTCGCATGTCTCCGGGCAGGATGCTCGCGATAACCCAGCCGCAGGATATCCTTATTGATCTCTCCCGTCTGCGGGGCCTGCTGGCGGTGAGCGACGACAGCGTTACCTTTGCCGGAGGTACTCCGCTGCATGAGGTTTATGAAGTGCTGACCGCCATGAACCGTATGCTCCACGCCTCGCCGGGGGTGATTGCCTCGCAGACGCTGGCGGGCGCGATCTCGACCGGCACGCACGGCCAGGGTATGCAGCAAAGCTCGCTGGCGGATGAGGCGCTTGCTATCCGGCTTATTGATGCAGCGGGCCAGATTCATACGCTGGATGACCAGCATCCCTGGTTTGCGGCGGCACAGTTGGGGCTGGGAACGCTGGGCGCCATTAGCGCCGTTACACTCCGCACACGTCCTTACACGCAGTTTACCTGTTTTAAAAGCGCGCACAATGCCGATACGCTCGAAGAAGATCTGGTGGCCTGGAATCAGCAATGGACATTCAGCAAGGCCTGGTGGTTTGTAGATGAAAACAAAGTCCACGCCTGGAATGCCCGTGAAGCGCATGACGATGAGCGTCAGGCCTGGCGGGATAACCATGGTGACCTGCTGACGCTGGAAGAGACCAGTGATCAGATGAATGTCGCGGTGGAAAACACCCTGCAAAATATGCGCAACGACACCCGTATCGTGGATGAAAACGGTAAGCCGTTTCGTACAGTGACGCGCTTTAAAGATTTCTCCGACGTGATTGGCGATGTCTATCAGGTCTTCTGTCGCGGCATCGCCACGCCGCAGATCAATATAGAGATTGGCGTACCGATGGACCGCGCCCCTGCGCTTATCACGCGGATCCGCGAGTGGCATACCCGCGAACAACCTCATATGCACTACCCGATCATTTTGCGCTGTACCGGGCCATCAGGCGCCTGGCTGAGCCCATCCTGGCAGCAGCCCACCTGTTTCTTCGGTTTTGTGGTCTATTACGCCGAGGATGGTTCACTCTCCGAAGAGGGGCTGGCCTTTTTGCGTGCGGTGGAGACGCTTTTGGCAAGTGAGGGTGGGAAGCCCCACTGGGGGAAATATTTCGATGCCAGCCTGTATGACTGGACCGCGCTTTACCCACAGTTACCTGCTTTCAAGGAGGTGCGCCAGGCGCTCGATCCGCAGGGTAAATTCCTCAATGACTTTATGGCGGAGCTGTTGTCATGAGTGCCGCATTCGCCTGGGTGACGTTGCTCACCCAGCCCGGCTACGTACCGGGCGTGGAGGCATTGCGCCACTCGCTGCAAAAAAGCGGTTCACCGTGGCCGCTGGTGGTGATGGTGACGCCTGGCATTGAGGCCGCGACACGCAGGTCGTTGAGCGATGCCGGATGTGTGGTTCGGGAGGTGCCGATTCTTGGCCCCGATCCCGCGCTGGCACACCGCTACGCTAATGCCCGTTTTGCCGAGGTGTGGAGCAAACTGGCGGTATGGACACTTGAGGAGTATCAGCGCGTGGCGTTTCTCGACGCCGATATGCTGGTGGTACAGAACATGGATGAAGTGTTCGAGTTACCGCTACAGGCGGGCTTTATTGCCGCCTGCCACGCGTGCCGGTGTAATCCCAACCGTATCGCCAGCTACCCGGAAAGCTGGCAGCCTGAAAACTGCTATTACAGTTGGTGTGAAGATCCGCAGATGACGGCGCATCCACCGGCGACACTGGATAATTATCTTAATGGCGGTTTTCTGCTGTTGACGCCGGATAAAGATGTGTACGACAGGATGGTGACGCAACTGGCCGCCATGGCGGATATCTCCGATTACGTGTTTGCCGAGCAGGATTTTCTCAACGATGTTTTCCGCGATCGCTGGGTGCCGCTGCATTATGGTTATAACGCATTAAAGACGCTGGCGTTGCAGCACCCGAAGATGTGGGATTTCAGCCGGGTGAAGAATGTGCATTACATCATTGATAAACCCTGGGAGAAGTTCCCCGAGCCGGACGATAAGTGGTACGCATTGCACCGTCTGTGGTGGGAGTATTACCCACATTGAGGGGGAAATCCGTGCGGTCTGCTCCCCTCACCAGAGCACATTCAGGAAAAATCCCCGGTGGCGCTGCGCTTACCGGGGCTACAAATCGTAGATACTGTGAACGTCTTCAACCTTGTTAACCATGGCTGACTCGTTTTCCCGCATGACAACCACAGCGACATCTTTGTGCCCCCCTGGCGCAGAGCGTGCAGCGAGGGGGTTGAGTCCCCGCTGAAATCGGTGAGACGAAGACCCGATGACAAGGGCAGGCCGCCAGGGATGGCGGACTGAGGTTTGTCGAGACAGGACGTCGAGTCAAACCG